>WSSedB1CaDRAFT_10000804_pt1 | contig 12833 bp, 9 predicted proteins | sample WetSurSB1Cattail_FD_9460 | JGI IMG/M metagenome (IMG submission 9460)
GGGCGTGAATGTCGGTGATATAGACCAGGAATCCCGCCAACTGTAAGCCGTTCTTGCGCAGGCCGAATTCGGCCGCCTGCTTGATCAGGTTGACCTGATCGTTGCCCACCGCCGCAAGCCCGATAATCGACGCGCCGGAGCTTTGTGCCGCCAGGATCTGTGACGAAAATTCCGTGCTTGCGATTGGGAATTTCGCATCGCCCACGACTTTTCCGCCGCTTTCCTCGATCGCCTTGGCGGTCATGGATTCCAGTGCTTCGCCGAAGCTGAAATTGACCGTGATGAAGAACCAGGTCCGGCTCTTCGGTCCGCTCATGAGACGCGCGACGCCGGTGGTCAGGGCGTGGGTGTCGTCGGCCCAGTGGCTGCTGGTGGGTGAGCATAGCTTCGAGGTGAACTCGGTGATCGCCGCGCCGGTGATCATGACCGTGCGGTTCTTTTCTTTCGCGACCTGCTGCACGGCGGCGGCGATCGGGGTCACGGGAAGGTCGATGATTGCATCGACACCGGTGTCGTACCATCCCCGGGCGATGGAACTGGCGATGTCGGGCTTGTTCTGGGTGTCGCCGTGGACGATCTCGATTGTCCGGCCGAGGACGGAACCGCCGAAGTCCTGAGCTGCCATGCGGGCGGCGAGAACGGACCCCGCGCCGCCAGCGTCGGCGTAAGGCCCGTTTTCGTCTGTCAGGACCCCGATGCGAACGGCGTTGGCCGCTCGGGCCGGTGCGGTCAGGGCTAGTGCCGCACCTGTCATGGCGGCGCGTCGGGTGAGGTTTGTTGTCATTCTTGTTTCTCGGCTTGGGCTTGGGGGACGAAAGGGGAAGCGGACACGAAGACTCACGAAGTATCCCACGAAGTTTCACGAAGCGTTACCCCCGTCCGGTCGAGACCGGAACCCACGCGAACCGCAAAACTCTACCTTCGTGAAACTTCGTGGAATACTCAGTGAAACTTCGTGTCCGCAAATCGCGTGCTAAACGCCCCCTATCGCCGGGATGGATCGAACCGCTTCAGCAAAGCCCGGCCATAAGTGCCGTAAGCAGGCTGTACCAACCCAGCCGCATACTCGGTCACCCGCTGCGGAAACCGAGTCTCGAACATGAACGCCAGAGTACCCTCCAGCTTGTGCGGCTTCAGATCCGCGGCACTTGCACCTTCAAATGCATCCCGGTCCGGCCCATGCGGCAGCATCGTGTTATGCAGCGAGAAGCCGCCCGGCACGAACCCGCCCCCGGTCTTGCCATCATAGACGCCGAAAATCAGTCCCATGAACTCGCTCATGATGTTCATGTGGTACCAAGGCGGCCGGAAGGTATTCTCCGCGACCATCCAGCGCTCCGGGAAAATAACGAAGTCGATGTTCGCCGTGCCGGGCGTCTCGCTAGGCGAGGTCAAGGTCGTGAAGATCGACGGATCGGCATGATCGAACCCCACGGGCCCAACCGGGGAAAAGCGGCGCAGATCGTACTTATACGGCGCGTAGTTGCCGTGCCACGCCACGACGTCCAGCGGTGAGTGATCGATATCGGTCTCCCACATCGCCCCGCCCCACTTCACGACCAGCCGGGAGGGCGCGTCGCGATCCTGGTAAGCGGCGACTGGCGTCAGGAAGTCGCGCGGATTCGCCAGGCAGTTGGCGCCGATCGGTCCGCGTTCCGGCAGGGTGAATGCGCCGCCATAGTTTTCGCAGAGGTAACCGCGCACCGGCCCACCGGGCAGTTCGACGCTGAATTTGATGCCGCGCGGAATAACCGCGACCTCACCCGGGCCGGCGTCAATGACCCCAAGCTCCGTAAGCAGGCGGATGGTGCCTTGCTGCGGGACGAACATCATCTCGCCGTCGGCATTATAGAAGTATTCGTCCACCATCGACCGGGTGGCGACATAGATATGGGTCGCCATTCCGGCCTGGGTGCCAGCATCGCCCGCCGTGGTGATGGTCCGAACGCCGCCCGGGAAAGTCACTGCCTCGTCCGGCACCGGAATCGGATCCCAGCGCATCGGGGCAGGGGCCGTCGGGGTGTCGGTGGCGGGGGCTGTGCGCCACAACCCGGCATCGACCGGACGAAACGTGCCCCAATGCGCGACGGTGGGCCGGATGCGATATAGCCAGCTCCGCTGATTGCTCGCGCGCGGGGCGGTGAACGGGGAGCCGCTGATCTGCTCCGCATACAGGCCATAGGCGCAGCGCTGCGGAGAATTGCGGCCGACCGGAAGCGCGCCGGGCAGCGCCTCGGTTTCGAAGCCGTTGCCGAACCCCGACTGATAGCCGGTGGTGGCGACCGAGATCGCGGCGATGTCGTTCATTGTTTGCTTCCCCCCTTTCTTCATCGTGCCTTCATGCCGGGATAAAACTACTTCGCGGCGATCGGCGCCAGCACCCCTCGCCGAACCTGATCCTCTTCGATCGACAGAAACAGCGCTCGGAAGTTGCCGTGGCCGAAGCCCTCGTCGCCCTTGCGCTGGATGAATTCGAAGAAGATCGGCCCGATCACCGTGGCCGAGAACACCTGCAGCAACACCTTCGTGCCCTGACTGTCCGCCGAACCATCCAGCAGCAGCCCGCCACGCCGCAGCCGGCCGAGGTCCTCGCCATGGCCAGGGATCCGCTCGCCCACCCGTTCGTAATAGGTTTCGGGGGGCGCCGGCATGAAGCGAAGACCGCGGTCGCGCAGCGCTTCCACCGTCGCGTAAACATCACGGCAGCCGCAGGCGAGGTGCTGAATGCCCTCACCTTTATAGGCGTGCAGGTATTCCTCGATCTGGCTGTTGTCGTCGGCGGATTCGTTGATCGGGATGCGGATCTTGCCGTCAGGGCTGGTCAACGCGCGCGAGAACAGTCCGGTGTATTCGCCCTTGATGTCGAAGTAGCGGATTTCCTTGAAGTTGAAGATACGCTCATAAAACCCGGCCCAGACATTCATCCGGCCGCGCCCGACGTTGTGGGTCAGGTGATCGAGGTAATAAAGCCCCTGGCCCTCGGGCTTGGGATCGCGCGAACCCATCCAGGTAAAGTCCGCGTCGTAAACGGAGCCCTTGTCGCCATACCGATCGACGAAATACAGCAGTGACCCGCCGATGCCCTTTATCGCCGGGATATCCATCGCCAGACCTTCGCGCGCGGGTTCCTCGCCCATGGCCACCGCCCGTTGGAACGCCTGTTTGGCGTCAACCACGCGGAACGCCATCGACGGCGCGCAGGGGCCATGGCTCTGGGCGAACCGGGCGGCATGGCTGCCGGGTTCCTCGTTCACCAGGTAATCCACATCGCCCTGCCGGTAGAGGGTGATTGCCTTGGTGCGATGCGTCGCGACGGCGGTGAAGCCCATCATCTGGAACAGCGCATGCAGTTCGGCCGGATTGGGGTGGGCGAATTCGACGAAGCCGAAGCCGTCGGTACCGGCCGGGTTGTCGGGTGTAATCCGAGCGGGCGGCGCGTCGTGGGGGAATGGGCCCATGCGGTGTGATCTCCCTTTTCGGAAGCCCGCATGGTCACTCAAAACGTCGGCAATTGCTGTGCATTTTGCGACAAAATCCGCTATGAAAGGCACAAATCATGCAATTATTGGACAAATCATGCAAGAAATCCTCGACAGTTTCGATCTGCGGCTGCTGGCCGCGCTTCAGGACAATGGCCGCCTGACCAACCAGGAGGTCGGGGAGCGGATCGGTTTATCACCCTCACAATGCNCCCGCCGGCGGTCGGCACTGGAGGCTTCGGGCCTGATCCGCGGCTATCGGGCCGATCTGGCGGCCGAGGCGCTGGGATTTGGGTTGTTGGTGTTCGTTAACGTGACGCTGGCCACGCACAGCCGCGACAATGCCCGAGCGTTCCGCGATCTGGTCGCCGGCGTTGATGAGGTGCAGGAGGCCTACGCCCTGACGGGCGACGCCGATTATCTGCTGAAAATCGTCGTTCGCGATCTGAAAGATCTGTCGATTCTGGTCAATGACGTTTTGCTCGCGCACGATACGGTGGGGCGCGTGCGGTCCTCCATCGTGCTGGACCGGCTGAAGGAAACGGTCCGGTTGCCGCTTTCAAAGGCGTCCCGTTAGGCGGCTTATTGGCATTTGTCATGACGGGCGGCGAAACATTGCGAGAATGACGCAGCCAACCAGACCGCGACGGCGATTTTGGCAACAAATCGGGTTGCGTTGTCGAAGCCGATCAAGCATTTAACGATCGCCGTGAAAACGTCGCGGCAGTCGTAGGGACACATGAGGAAACGGACCATGCGGATTACGCATAAGATTGGCATCGCTAGCGCCGCATTCGGACTGGCATTCGCGGCTCCGGCCGCCCGGGCGGCGGATCCGATCAAGATCGGTGTCATCGCCGAAACCTCGGCCATCAGTGGCGTCGGCATTCCGAATGCCGCCAAGATGGCCGCCGAGGAAATCAACGCGAAAGGCGGCGTCAACGGCCGCATGATTGAGATCGTCGATTACGACGACCATAGCTCCGCCGCCGATGCGGTGCGCGCATTCCAGCGGGCCGCGCAGCAGGATAAGGTGGCTGCCGTGATCGCGTCCTATATCTCGGAAGTCGTGCTGGCGCTGGAGCCTTGGGCCGGCCGCCTGAAGATGCCGCTGATCACGCCGGGTGCGGCCAGCAACGAGATCACCAAGCGCGTGCATGACGATTACGATCACATGAAATACGTGTTCCATGGCTATCTGGCATCGACCCAGCTCTCGGACGTGGTCTGCGAGGCCGGCAAGGCCCTGATGGTCAACGACCTGAAGATGAAGACCGCCGTGATCATGAGCGAGGATGCCGCCTGGACGATCCCGCTGGACGAGGAATACGTGAAGTGCCTGCCCGCCAGCGGGCTGAAGGTCCTGGACCATATCCGTCTGTCGCCTGACACCACCGACTTCACCCCGATCTTCAACAAGATCGAAGGTGAGAAGCCGGACGTGATCGTCACCGGCATCAGCCATGTCGGTGTGCAGCCGACGGTGCAGTGGCAGCAGCAGCAAGTGCCGATGCCGATGTACGGCATTGCCAGCCAGGCGACCAATGCGACCTTCTGGAAAGATACCAACGGCGCGGCCGATGGCGTGATCTTCAACATGGTCGCGGCGCCGGATGTCGCGGTAACCGCGAAGACCATTCCGTTCGCCAAGGCCTACAAGGAAAAGTACGGCAGCCTGCCGGGCTATGCCGCCTATCAGTCCTACGACGAGGTGTTCATGTGGGCCGAGGCGATCCGCAAGGCTGGCGGTACGGACCCGGACAAGATGGTCGAGGCAATGGAAAAGACCGACTATGTCGGCACCATCGGCCGCATCGAATTCCTGCCGAAGGACAACACGTTCGCGCATGGCATGAAGATCGGCGAGGGCTACATCACCGGCCTGATGGTGCAGTGGCAGAACGGCAATCCGGTGACGATCTGGCCGGCGAACGTCGCGACCGGCAAGATGGTGTTCCCGGCGTTCACCAAGCTGCCGCAATAAGGGGGTGACTGGCGAGGCTTTTTCACTCGCCAGTCATGGCCGGGCTTGTCCCGGCCGCCCGCGCTTCGGCGTTTGACAAGATGATGGCCGGGACACGCGCCCGGCCATGACGAAGATTGTACGCCGGGTCATGGCGGAAAGAACACACGGAGTCCCATGCTCGCTTTGCAGATCCTGATCGACGGCTTCGCGATCAGCAGTCTCTACGCACTCGGCGCGACCGGTTTCACCCTGATCTTTGGTGTTTCCGGCGTGCTGAACCTGTCGCATGGCGCGATCATGGTGGTGGCCGCGGTCATCGCCTGGTGGGTGGCCGGCACATTCGGCGCGGGCGCATATCTCGGCGCCCTGGCTGGCGTCGCCGCTGCCCTGGCCTGCGCATTCTTCACCTACAGCGTGATCGTCCGGCCGATCCAGAACTCGGGCGCGATCCCGAAGGAGGAGAAAGAGATCTTCGTGCTCACCGGCACGCTGCTGTGGGGCATCATGCTGCAAGAAGCGGTGGCCTACCTGTTTACCGACAACCCCAAGACCGTGCGTCCATTGGTGGACGGTGTGGTGATGATCCTGGGCGTTCGCACCCCGTGGAATGAGATCCTCACCGCCGCGCTGTCCTGGGGCGCGATCGGGTTGCTGTATCTGCTGGTCAACCGCACCCGCACCGGCAAGTCGCTGTTGGCGGCCTCGATGAATCCGCGCGGGCTGACCCTGCTGGGGTTTGAGATGTCGAACATTTACGTGCTGGTCTGGGCGATCTACGGCATCCTGGCCGGCATCGCCGGCGTGCTGTTGGGCGCCTTCCTGGGCGTCAGTTCCGCCAACGCCGGCACGCTCACCGCCAGCGCCTTTTCCATCGTCGTGCTGGGTGGGCTGGGCAGCGTCTCCGGCTCGCTGATCGCCGCTTACGTTGTGGGCTATTTGGAAACGATGACCGCCTATCTGGTGTCCCCGTCTATCCGCACGGTGCCGGTGCTGCTGCTTCTGGTCCTGGTGGTCTATCTGCGGCCGCAAGGCCTGCTGGGGAGGAGATAGACGATGATACGCTCTCGCACCTTCCAGCTCGCCGTCCCGGCGCTGATCGTTATGGCCCTGCTGCCGTTGGGCGTTGACGGCTACATCCTGGGGCTGCTGACGCTGGCATATTATTATGCCGTGTTCGCCATGTCGTGGGACCTGCTGTTCGGCTTCGCCGGCGAGGTCAACTTCGGCCCCAGCTTCCTGATCGGCATTGGCGCCTACACGGCCGCTCTTCTCAACCACTATTGGCTATGGCCGATCCCGGCCTGCCTGGTGGCTGGCGCGTTCGCCGCGGTCATCGCCGGTGCTGTTCTGGCGGTGCCGGCCCTCCGCCTGACCGGACCGTACTTCGGTCTCGTCACCCTGGTGGCGGTGCTACTGCTACAGAACATGATCGTGCTGTTCGCCGGCATCACCGGCGGCGAGATCGGGCTCGACCTGCCCGACGTGCTGTCGATCGACGACAATACCAACTATTACTACGCCTTGGTCTTCATGACCGTCAGCGGTGCCATTCTGTTCGGGCTGGCGCAATCGCCGGTCGGGCTGATCCTGCAAGCCAGCGGCCAGAATGCCACCGAGGCCGCGGCGTTGGGCTTCAACGTCGCCAAGCACAAGCTCGCGGCGTTCTGCATCAGCGCGTTCTTTTCCGGTTTGGCCGGCGCGATGCTGATCTTCTACATGGGCACCGCCTCGGTCGGCACCGTCGTGGATATCGCCGTCGGCGTGAACGTCATCATCGCCGCCGTGCTGGGTGGCCGGCGCACCATCATCGGCGCCGCGCTGGGGGCGATCTTCCTGATCGGCGCGGGCGAAATCCTGCGGCCGTTGGGCCAACTGGCCACCTTCGTGGTGTCCGCCGTCGCCCTGGTGGTGATTCTGTTCTTCCCTGGTGGCTTTATGGGCCGAATTCTGCAATCGGGAGGCCGCGAATGAGCGCGCTTCTGGAAGTTTCCGGCCTCACCAAGCGCTTCGGCGGCCTGGTCGCGGTCAAGGATATCGGGTTCACCATCAACGCCGGGGAAATCCTCGGCCTGATCGGGCCCAACGGCTCCGGCAAGTCCACCGTGATGAAGTGCATCATGGGGATCGAGCGGCCGAACGCCGGTTCGGTGAAGCTGAGCGGCATCGACGTCGCCGGTTGGCCGACCCACCGGATCGCCCGCCAGGGGGTCGGCATCGTCTTCCAGCACTCGCACCCACTACAGCGCCAGACGATCCTGGAGCATATCAAGTTGGCGCTGCTGCCGGACAACCTGCTGATGCTGGCGACCGACCACGGCGTCACCCGGCGGGCGGAAGAGATCGCCGCGCGCGTGGGGCTGTCGGCGGTGATGCATCGCCTGCCGCGCACCCTGCCGTTCGCTGATTTGCGCCGGCTGGAATTGGCGAAGGCGATCGCCCGCAATCCCAAGGTCGTGCTGGTCGATGAACCGTTCGCCGGTCTGACCTCCGGGGAAGTGGCTGATTTCTCCAACCTGATCGCGAGCTTCCGAGCGGAAGGGCATGCGGTGCTGTTGGTGGATCACAATGTGAAGGGCGTCGCCGCGCTGGTTGACCGCGTGCTGGCGATGTACCTGGGCGAGTATGTCGCCGAGGGCAGCGCCGAGGAGGTGATGCGCAACGAGACTGTCCGCCGTGTGTATTTGGGCGGCAAGATCGAAACCGCCGTCCGTCCGGAACGCGAGGGCAAGGATCGCACGCCGCTGCTGAACGTGCGCGGCCTGGGTGTGCTGTACGGCAAGGCCACGGCGCTGGAAGACGTCTCGATCCATGTCGGGGAAGGGGAGTTCGTTTCGGTCGTCGGCCTGAACGGTGCCGGTAAGACGACGTTGTTCAACGCCGTCTCCGGCCTTGTGCCCCATTCCGGCACGGTGGAGTGGCGCGGTCAAACCCTGGCCGGCAAGACCCCCGGCGGGATCGCCCGCGACGGCATCGTGCAGTGCCCGGAAACCCGCGAGTTGTTCGGCGACATGTCGGTGCGGGAGAATCTGGACCTCGGCGGCCAGCACCAGACAGTGGAAGATGCGACCAAGCAGTTGAACTGGCTGTTCGATCTGTTCCCGATCCTGAAGTCCCGCCAGAATCAGGCCGCCCGAACGCTCTCCGGCGGCGAACAGCAAATGCTCGCCATTGCTCGGGCGCTAATGATGAAGCCCAAGCTGCTGATCCTGGACGAGCCCACGCTGGGGCTGGCGCCGGTGATTCTGGAGCAGTTGTCGAAGGCGCTGGAGACGTTGCGGCAGACCACCGACATCACGGTGCTGCTGGGCGAGCAGAACGTGACCTTCGCGCTTCCCCATGCCGACCGGGTCTATGTGATAGAGCACAGCCGGATCGTGTGGGAAGGCGATCCGGGGCGCTTCGCCGAAGAGGCCGGGGCAGGGTATCTGTAGAAGCCGGGACGGTTCAGGTCCCCGGAATCGTTATGGCCCGGGCAATCCGGACCATAACGTCGCGCGTTCGGGTGTCGATCAGAACCGAACGCGCATCCCAGCCCCGAGCACATGCACGGAGTCGTTCGGATTGAGTGTCCCCGGGAGGATCGCATTGGCATAGTTCGTGGAACTGACGCCATTCATGAAATCCTTGTAGGAGAAGCGCTCGAAAGCATAGCCGAAGATGACGCTCCAGTTTGGCCGGAACGTGTATTCGCCGCGAAGGCTGAGCAGGTTCAGCATCGAGGTCACGTTCGGCAGTGGTTGCAGGCTGAGGTTCGCGACGGTCGTTTGGCTGGTCTGACCGCCGCCGATCACCGCCATACCATCACCCAAGGCATAGGCTGTGTCGCCGTAGGAGAAATTGTAGTTCATGCTGAACTTCAGCACATCGGGGATGGCCTGCCAGTCCATCGTGATGCCGATAGTATGAACTGAGTCAGTCGTCTGGTTCATCCATGGCACATAGTACCCTGTGCAGGTCGCGCAGAGCCCGTTACCCGCCGAGTTATAGACGCTGCTTTGCTCATAATACACCTGTTGGAAGGTGTAGTATCCGTGGGTCGTCAGGCCCGGGGAAATATCCCACGACACATCCGGGCCGATCTGGAAGTTGAAGTTGTTCCGCAAGCCATTGGAGCTGTTCAGGTAGTTATCGTTGGAAATCTTCGCCATCAGGGTAGTGTTCACTGAATGCACGGGCGAGTAATCCAGCGTACCCTTCAGTTCGTCATGCTTCCGCGATGCTTCGAAATACATCAGGAAATTCGGCGGCGTATCTGCATTCACCCCGCCGTTGGTCAACAACTGCCATGTGTTGCCATTGACGTAGTTGTTGGCATTGCGGTCCTGGTGGGCATAGCTGATCGCGCCGAACAGATCGTCGTCCAGTTGGGTCCGCACCTTCACTGTAGCGGTGTTCGAGGTGACGAACGACGCGTCCGCAAAGCTCCGGTAGGTGGTTTCAAACGTGTCGTTAAGGGTCAGTTTCGTTTGCGGCAGAATCCGGTATCCGGCCTCTGCACTGATCGTTTGGTGCTGATAGCTATAGGGAAGGTTGAAGCAACGCCCGCCGCTGTAGGAACAATCCTGACCGGTCGCCAAACTGCTGCGGGTGTTATCTATATAAGCGCTTCTTGGGCTCTGATTGTCCCGGTCATCGATTGTGTAGGACAGGCGAAAATCCACCTTAGGCATCGGCTGTGTGACGACCGCGACGTTGCCGTAAAGGGTTTGCACCAGGCCGTCGAAACTGGCCTGCGGTTGAGAAAGATTTTGTCCCGGGTAGCCGGTCCCAGTGGCATAGGCGGCGTTCTGCATTTGCAAACCATAGGCGAAGTTGGCGTTCACCCGGGTCGTTGGGCTGACGTTATAGCCGACCATAGCCCTGATTTGTTGCGCATTGTTCGATGGCGGCAGCGAATAAGGGGCCGTTATCCCAGCTAGCGTTGCGCCGACCCCGGAGAAATTGCCTGTTGCCCCGACCGCACCGAGTGCGAACGGGTTCTGTGCGTTGAACTCCGTGATGTTGTCCCGGAAATTGCTGAACATGTAGCCGAATTGGACTTGTAGCCTGTCTGTGCTGTAAGCGGCCGTCAGGTCATAGCGGTCTGTGTCCCAGTCGATTGGCATGGCGAAGTAACCAAGCCCGCTGGTCAGTCCGGCTATCGGCGCCGTGTTCTTCGCCGCCCCCGTTCCGGTGCCGGTCAGCCCCACGGTGCCGCCGATTTCCAGTGAATTGGCTTGATAGCCGGATTTGTGCTCATGCCGGATCGAACCGGTGATGGTCCAGTCACCCCACTGATACTTGCCCGTGCCCGTGAAGACGTCGCGTCTGAGGGCCAGGTTGTAGTCATAAAGGGCGGCGCCGGTCGTCGCACTGGGCAACGGGTAGAAGATTGCCGGCAAGACCGTGCCGTTGACCACAATTGGATTGCCCACCGAAGTCACGGCCGGGTATTGCGCGGTTCTGGGGTATCGGTTCAGTGCGATACTGCCTGGTGCGACGGCCGAGCCTCCGGAGGTGTTCCAGATACTGTGGAAATCATCCTGAGCCTCATAGGGAATTCCGTCATAGGAAACCCCGATGCCCCAGGTGCCTTGCTGTCCGAATTTCAGAATAAAGGAACGGCTGTCGAAACCCATGTCCCTGCCGTCCATCGACCAGTATTTCGTTCCTCCGGAGTCCCAGGCATCCCGATCGGCGACGTGAAAGTCGCCGATCCCGTAGAATCCCGGGTTCACCGCTCCAGTGAATCGGTTAAGGTAATAGGATCGGTTACTGTTGTATTGTCCCCCGATATCGATCCAGTTACTTGGCGGCTGGGTCGCCGCGGCACTTGCCGGCGGCTTGTCGCCAAGGTCGAAGTCATCGCTTTGTGCCAGTGCCTGTAGCGGCAGGAGGCACACACTCGCGCCCAGTGCGGCTCTGAGAGACCGTACGATTGTCATACTCGTGTCCTCCTTGCCTAGCGTGTGAAGAATGTCCCGATAGGACTGTTTGAACCGTGGATATTCGAGTGGCAGTTCACGCAGCCCCGAGCCATCATCCGCACGTTGGCGGAAAGCTGACCGGCCAGATTCTGGCCCCCCAGCATTTGCGATTGGTGACCGCTGTTGGCGTGGCATTCCTGGCACAGGAACGGCGGGCGCTGGATCAGCAGACGCGCCTGGGTCGACCCATGCGGCGTATGGCAATTCAGGCAATTCTCGCGCACCGGCTCGTGTTCCCACAGCAACGGTCCGCGCTTTTCAGCGTGACAGTTGTAGCAGGTCTCGTTGACGGTGAATTCTTTCAGCAACTTCGGACCGGCCGAACCGTGCGGGTTGTGGCAGTCGGAGCAGACCACCTTGCCCTCGTTGATCGGATGGTGCGAATACTTGCTTGCGTCAGCGCGCTGCTCCGCGTGACAAGTGAAGCACTTCTCCGGTTGGGTGGCTTTCACCAGAACCGGATCCTTGGCGACATGGATGGTATGGCAGTTGGTGCAGGCAACGTCGTTGGTGGCGTGTTGGCTACCCTGCCAGTTCATCCGCAGTCCGGATTGGTGGCAGCTCAGGCATTGCTGATTACGCACATCGACCGGAGAGATGTTGGGTCCTTTGAACACCACGGTCGGGAACTTGACCTTGCGGGCGACATGATCGGGGCTGGCGCCGTGACAGGACTCGCAACCAGCCTGGCCGAACGGCGAGTGATGGTCGCCCTTCACCGCATGCGGGGTTTGCAGAATGGGAACCACCTTTTGCTCGTCGTGGCATTTCAGGCAGGTTTTTTCGCCTTCCGCGGCGAACCCCAGTTGCTGGGGTGTCGCCGTGGTCTCGGCCTTCGCGGGAAAGGCGCCGAAGGCCAATCCGATCCCGCAGAGCAATACCCATTGCAGATGTCGTTTCATGTTGCTTTCGCCATGACGGAGAAGGTGCGCGTGATCATTTCTTCATGGCCACAAGGTCGGCGGTGCCGCTGTCGATCGCCAGCGTCCGCTCATAGGACACGTAGTGGAAACGACGTGCCGTGTGGCCGGAGTGGATGGCGAAACCAATGTAGTAGGTTCCGCCAGCGACAATGCTGCTATAGGGCGCCGCCGCCTGAAGCGGACGGCTGAGCGTCACGGACCACACGCCGCCGGTCTGCTTGGCTTCCGCTGTCACCAAATTGGGGCTGACGACCTCGCGCTTGTCGAACACGATCTCGGCGGTGGCCTTGGCGGGTTGCCCCGGGTTCAGCGATGCCTGCCAGAACTCCAACTGGTAGCCATCGGCCTTTAGTTTCGCCAGATCGTCGGCACCTTTCAGCGCATCGCCGCCACCCTGGCGGGTCATCTTCGCATGCGTGCGCGGCAGGTACATCGTACGGTTGGCGCCGGCGCCGCTGGCCATGCCCGCGGAGTCGTCATGGCAGGCCGCGAAGCAGCC
>WSSedB1CaDRAFT_10000805_pt1 | contig 12821 bp, 8 predicted proteins | sample WetSurSB1Cattail_FD_9460 | JGI IMG/M metagenome (IMG submission 9460)
GCCCCCGTTCCGCCAGGACTGCATCCGTCAGGTCGGGGTTGCGGCGGCGGTACTCGGCTTCGTCGAACAGCCAGTGCGGGGATCGATCGAGGCAGCCGCCGCGGCAGTAGGCGTCGAAGGCGGAGGGGTATTTTCCAGTCTGAACCAAGGCGGCGATGGCGGGGTAAGCGCGGCGGTGCCAGTCCTCGTCGAACAGCATGTTGGGGGAGTGGTAGAGGGATTGGCCGGTCTCGAGGTAGAATTCTAGAACCCTGTCGGGTAGGGCGCCAACGAGGGGGGCGGTGTCGGCTAGGTAGGTGGCGCGATACCAGTCAGCATCGAACACCGCCCAGGTGATCCATTTCTTTCCGGGCAGCTTGAGAAGTTCCCGCGCTGGCAGGCTTAGAGGCCGCTTACCAATCATGGCGCGATGGAACGGGATGTCTGCGGACGGCAGTTCACGTGCCATGCCACTATGTCGTGCCGCGTTCCGGTCGGTCCATTCGTTCATCGAACAGGTTGCTCCATCGTATCGTGTCTAGATGCTATTTAGTGCAGATACGCGCTGCGGCGCCAGAAAATGGATGGGCGGCGTCGAGGGTTTGCCGAAGAATCTATTTCAATCGGTTGGGTGACCTGCTACGCAGCCTCAGCGGGGGGCAATTTCGTTCGGCGGTGCCTCGCTTTGGCCTGTTCCGGTGTTCATGGGCTGGACCCCCTGAGACAGATCTGGCTACGGTGCGTGAGAGGTATTTGATGGATGTCGTTGATGAACCGAAGCTGATTCGGATCAGACCCTTAGATCACGATACGGCGGCTCCTCCGCCATCTCGGGATGTATGGGTAGAAGTTAGGTCCGCCGATCTGGACGGCGGCCCAGCCCCCAGGACGTGGGGGTTCAAACAGTCCGCAGACCTACTGGTGCCGACGCTGCTCGACCTCCCGGCCCGCACGCGGGGCGACTTCAGCGAACTGGCAGTCGACCTGCTGGCGCCGTTTTTTCCTGAGCACCCTGACTACATATTTGAGGTCACGCTGCTGCTGAGGGGTGAGGTCATAGACAGCAAAGTATTTCGGAATTTTACGCAGAGACATCAATTCATCGTCCCAACGCAGATCCTGTTCGACGATACCAATGTTCTAACACTAACGGCTCGGCTGGTTTCGGGCGGCCTGGAAACGCCACGATTTTTCGTGCGGGTGTTCTATGTCCAGAAGGACCGGTTGGTTCGTATGCTGGAGAGCAACAGCATATGGATCTTTTCGACCGCCCGCTCCGGCAGCACGTGGCTTGCCAATGATATCCTGTGCTGGAACGGCCAAGTGCGACCTATGGACGAGCCAGGCGTCGGCAAGATGTTCGCGCCGATTAGCTGGATCGCGGAACGATTCTACGATTTGGCGAACAAAGCCGGGTATTTCGAAAGCGGCATAAATTTCGAAACCGGCGCCAGCGTCAGGGATGATGTGTCGGTGATCGCCCCGTTTGAGCGGGAGTTCATATACGAACGGCAGGAGAACCAGATCTGGAGCCCGCAGAACCGGAAGATGTATCTCAGCCTCTTGAAAGAAACGGTCTTCCGGCACGTCGTGAACGAGTGGGGGTTCATTCACTACAAAAAAGTCGCATTCAAGATGCCAAACGATTCGCATGCCGCCGATGTCGTCATGCAGGCGTTTCCGGGGTCCTTCATGATTTTCCTGATGCGCGACGGGCGCGACGTGATGAAGTCCAGGTTTTCGCCGTTCGCGTCGATGAAGTTAGCAAAGACGACTGATCCACAATTGCGCCTGTATGCCATTGCGTTTTACTCGCATTTTTGGAATTTCCAGGTCGACATCGTGCAGTCGGCCTTCGACGCCCATGCGCCCGAACGACGGTTGCTGTTGCACTACGAAAAGTTGCGCCGTAGCCCCCGAGCGGAGTTCCGCCTGACGTTGGACCGGATCGGGATGCCGGTGTCCGACGAGCAACTGGATGCGCTGGTCGCGAAGACGGTGCTGGAGAATATGCCCATCGCCGAGCGGGGGCCGGACAAGCCGAGGCAGACCGGCGAGATAGGGAAATATGCCAGGGTCTTTTCGCCAGCGGAGATCGAGTTGATGGAGGCCATTATGGGAGCTAATCTGCGGCGGTTCGGATACAGGCTCAGCAGCGATGCCAAGGAAGATACCGCGAGCGCTGGCGCACCCGATACTGGGCGTGCGCCGCAGGATACAATCATGCTGTCGTAACAGGTAACGGTTCTTCCCATTTCGCCTCCAACGTGCGAAATGGCGCGGATCGAGAATGTCGCGGCTCCTCCCCAGATTCCGCCGAAGGATAAATACGCCATGGCCGACCTAGACGAGATCGTTGACCCGCTGCTGACTAATCAGGCTGGACAGCTCCGTAGCCTGTTCGATAGGGCGCAGCCGTTCCGCCACCTGTGCATCGACGGGTTCCTTACGCCAGCTGCGGCGGCGCAGGCTTTGGCCGATTTTCCGTCGTTCAAGGCGGAGAACGCGGTCAATGAGTTCGGGGTCGTCGGCGGTAAGGCGGTTGAGACCAAGATGGCCAGAGTCAGCCCGTTCTATAAAGACATCTACGATTGTTTCTGCTCCCAGCCGTTCCTGGACCTGATGTCGGCGGTCACCGGTATCCCCGATCTGCTGCCCGATCCCGCTCTCTTCGGGGGCGGGACGCACGAAAATCGTGACGGACAAGAGCTAGACCCGCATGTCGATTTCAACCGGATGGAGGATCTGAGTGCTTATCGCCGGTTGAACCTGCTGATCTATCTGAACCCTGGCTGGCGCCCCGAATGGGGTGGCAACATCGAACTGCACTCCGACCCGCGGCATCCGGAGACCAACAAGGTCAGTTCATTCGAGCCGATCTTCAACCGGGCAGTGATCTTCGAAACGAGTGAGATCAGTTGGCACGGCTTTCCGAAGATCCGGCTGCCGGAGAACAAGAAGCATTTGTCGCGCAAATCAATATCGATCTACCTCTATACCAAGACGCGGCCGGAGGAGGAGATCGCCGCCCCACATGCGACGTTCTATGTGCAGCGTCCAATGCCGGCGTTCCTGGTTCCTGGGTACCCATTGACGGCCAGCGACGTGACAGAGCTGAAGGAGGGGCTGACCAGGCGCGACTCATGGATCGAGCACTATCAGAACAAGGAACTGGACCTGACCAACCAGGTGGTGAGCGGGCGAAAGTTCCTGGAAGAAGTGCTGGAGAATCTACGGGCGCCGATCACCGGATATGGGGTTCAGGATGGCAAGCTGACCGGGATGTACCACGACCGGTGGGTTGGCACCAAGGTGGGACTGACCATTCAGCCGAAGCGGGCGGTGACACGCGTGGCGGTGCACGGCTGGGTGCCGGACGAGATGCCGCTTGGCGGAAAGATCACGTTGCGGGCTGGCGATCAGACCGAAGTGCGGGATCTTGCTCCAGGATCGTTCATGTTGTCTGTCGCGATTCCTGGTGACAACGAAGCGGCGATTCGGGTTGAGGTGGAGGCCACTCAGTCAGTGATGCCGGAGGGAGCGGGGGGGCGAACTTTGGTGTTCGTGCTGCAGGAGATTGAGTTGGGGCATGGTGACTGACGATCACGCCCGCGGGCGCGTCGAGAAAATGTCCTTCTTGAGGTGTTGGCCGCAAATCGCGGTCCTGCTGCAGGTTATCGTCCACTTTATCGCTCGATCCGCGCCAATAATATTGACGCCCCGAGCTGATATAGGTCGTCTACCAGATGTTTGGTGCACTTAGAATTTTTGAGGATACTGGCCGATGGCTGATGATTATGGCACGAGAGTAGCGGCGCAAATAGCGCAGTTCAAGGATGGTGTTCTGGATCAAATGCCGGCGGCTTTTCGGTATTGGAGTTGGAATTATATTTCGCCGCGGTTAGAAAAGGCCTTTGGGACCAACAATATTGCTGAAATATTTGCTCGACTTTTGACAAATTACGGGACCTTGGCGCTGGATACGCCGATTTTTGCTAGTCTCGGCGCGGGCGACCTTGCTCAAGAGGTCGCTGTTGCGAAGCGACTTCAAGAAATGGGATTCAATTCTTTTAGGATCGACTGCTTCGAGTTATCCGAGGGGCTGCTTTCAAAGGGGCGGGCGCTGGTCGAATCGTCAGGGCTGACAACTAATTTTCGGTTTATTCAAAGAGACCTCAACGAGAGTCAGCTAGAGGAACCTTATGATGGTATTATGGCACACCACTCATTGCATCATATTGTTAATCTAGAGGCCGTTTTTGACTCCGTAAGAGCTAATCTGCGCCCGGGTGGAACCTTCGCTGTTTACGATATCATTGGGCGAAATGGCCATATGCGATGGCCGGAGGTTTTGAAGGTAGTTGAGAACCTCTGGAGTATGTTGGATATCTCGAAAAAGAAAAACCATCAGCTCAATCAGGTATGGGAAAACTACGTCAACTTCGATTGCTCAGGTTCGGGTTTTGAGGGCATCCGGGCGCAGGATATCCTTCCGTTATTGTTGAGCAGGTTTCATTTTTCTCATCTCGTAGCGTTTGGCGGCTTGACTGAGGTGTTTGTGGATCGTGGATTTGGTCACAACTATGATCCCAAAAGGGAAACCGATAAGGGGTTCATAGACTTCCTTGAATTCATGAATTGCCTTCTGATTGACTGCGGCCATATCAAGCCGACAATAATGTTTGCTGGATTGTGCTTGGATCCGCCGGGCGATTTTAAATCGGACAAGGAATATTCTCCAAGATTCTGTCTCAGACCGCCGGATTTGGCCGCTGAATAGACTCTCTGCGGGGTCATTATATAGAAGTCGGCGAGTACTTGTGATATCTTGGGCGCCAGTCGGTGTCATGATATCATAAACGCCACGGATGCGCGTACTACGCACCCTGTGCGTGTAGGCGCATCACGGGGTGATTTAGCGTTACGAGACTGGGTGCTCCATACTCTCATTGGGCGCCGGCGCGGAGTTTATCCTGCCGACCAAGCCGACTACCGCAGATCCGGCAGGCATGGCGGCGCTGGGGTTCCCCGTTTATTCTTTGGTCTGCGGGATTGGCGTCGAGCCCAGCGCACCGGAGCGGGTATACGGAGGTGGAACGTCAACTCCGCAATCATTTGCTGAATTTTTCAGTGGCCAGAACAGAATGCTCTCGACCCGCACATCAACTGCCTCCAAGGCACTAAGCAGTCTATTCGTGTAGCTTGGGAGACCAAAGTTTGTCTCCCCAATGACCAGAGGGGCTGACGAGTTACCCAAGGCATGCTTTAGATTTAAGGCTATCGCGTTGATGTCGATCGTTGAGTTCTCATAGGCGTGAATTTCGTAGAAGGACGGCCCACTCCCCGCAGCCGCGAACGTCTCGTCGAGACGAGGGCGTGCTTCGGCGAGTCGCCCGATCGAGCAGGACACCGTTACGTTGTCGCGCGGAAATTGGTGTCTGTATTCGGCAACTAATGGCCGGATGTAGCTCTGGTAATTCTCGGCGAGAGGCCTCGCCATTTCTGGTACGATGCAGGCCTCGTTTGCCAAATCAAACCGGAGTTCAATTCCGGGCGGCGGAGCGAGGCCTCGTCGGACTGCAGTAACGAACGCTATATTTTGAGCGATCGTGGCATTGTTAAAGCAATCTCCCCAGCGTTCCTTGCGACAGGCAGGATTCGCTCCAGCCTGAGAACTGAACGCGAGCTCCAGGTGATTAAAACCAGCTGCTGTCACATCGCTTACATATTCTGCAACTAGGCGCGGTGCGTCCTGCGTCGACAGGCCGCTATCGAACCAATCGGAGAATCGCGACGGGCGATCAGCAAACGCGACGAGCGTGCGAATTGAAGAAAATCCGGATTGCCGCAGTTGTCCCAGTTCGTCCTTGACGCGTTCACGTATTAGCGGATCTGAATATTTGGGGAGGAACATGGCGCCACGAAAATTAATAGAGGGGTCCTTTGCACAAGCATCGGCGCCGTGCATCTGCGGGTCGAGGAAGGAGAAGTTCATTCCGACGAGCATCGCCATCGCCGGGGCGCTCAAGGAGCTCATCGTTCGGTTTGCTCCGATGAAATAGGGCGCCAGATTACCCATTCCCCAACCCACAAGGCATCCGGCTATGCTTGCGGCGCGTCATCGCGGCAAAAGATGAAGAATGAACAGTCCCCGCGATTTTCCGCTGCGAATCCGGGTTTAAGGATGTACTGTTCCATCGCTTTTTGTCGGTCACCGCCCAGGTAATAATACGCGAAAAATGCTTCAAACTTAACCAGACGCATTCCATTGCGCGCGCAAAGATCAATAACGTCCTGCGGCGAATACTCCTTCACATGCGGGTAGAAAGTAAGTGGGTTTTTATACTCAACTAAATTTACCAAGGAGTGCAATGAACAGATGTTTGGCGTCGTGATAACTAAGGTGCCGTCACGCTTCAATAAGCGCCGGCATTCTTGAAGAAATCTGTTAATGCCAGAAAAATTGAATATATCTATATCAGAGATGAAGGTAGAATCCTGATCCTTAACGTGCTCGAAGACCTCGAACGCAAATAACACATCTGCAGTCTCGGGGGCTCCCTCCAGTTTATATCGGAAATCTCCCAAGCAAGGAGTAACATTATAACCGCAATTCTTCATAAACCTAGCCAACAGTGAAAGGTGTCCCACCTCTACCAAAGCTGTATCTTGGTCGGGGGCTAGGTGCTTCTTGACTCGAATGAACGTCTCAATGAATCTGACCATATGGGAGGTGAGGGCATGGGCCTCATCTATGGTCGCGGCCATATCCGCGTTGAGGAAATCAAGCAATTCCCAGACTTCCGGGTCCTCGACGCCCTGCAATGGCCCCTCTTTGAGGCACCTGTTGAGGTACTCAAGTTTGCGGGCTACAGCTTCACTCGTCATCAAAAAAGTCCTAATTCATATCAAGAGATTAGAGGCTCTTGCCGTTATGTTATAGCGCGACTCTCATACGTCTTGATGGCCAATCCTCTAATCATCTGAGCCTTGCTGACAGTAGATGTCAACGCAAAGTTGAACCGCTGGTCGGTGTCGGGGCTACGTCCGTCGCCTTCTCATCGCAGTCACTAGCTTGCCGCTTGGCGGCCGCGAGCGCCTCCACTTGGCGTTGGCGCGCTTCTTCACAGTTTGGAAATCGCTCACACACTAGCCCCCATCGGTCTGCTGCAACCCCCCAGTCTTCGCGTCGGTGAGCATTCCGAGCATACTCGAGGTGTACGTAAATGTCCGATTGAAACCGATTCACCGCGAATGTCAGGAGTTCGTCAGCTTGCGCTATCCGTCCAATTTTGTTCATCGTTTCCGCGGCTCGCGGATATGCGACGATGAGACCGGGAAACCGCGTTAGAACACGCTCCCAGCGGCGAACCGCCTCCTCGAGGTCTCCCTTTGCCGTTGCTAGATCGGCGGCTTCGGCAAACAACCAATCGGATTTGTAGAAGGTTTCGCAGGCGCCGCCCAAAATCTCTTCCGCTTCCGCAAATCTTCCCATTTCCCTTAGACATTGAGCGACGCCTAAAGGCCCGAGCCATTGGTCCCTGAATTGATCGCTCATGACTTTCCAGCGTCGCAGGGCCTCGGGCCAGTCGCGCCGCCACATCGCGTTCCGGGCGTACTGCTTGTGCATTTCAAAATCGCCTGGTGCCTTCGTAAGGCCCTGGGCGATCACCGCTTCCGCGTCATCTTGGCGGTTGAGGCCGAAGAGACAGGCCGCGGCGACTGTGTAGCCTTCGGCGACGTGAGGGAATTTGCGACGGAGGATTGTGCAAAGATCAATCGCCTCTTGCACGTCTCCTCGCTGATAAGCGATCCGCGCCGAACCTGCTGAGAGGAACGCTGGCTGATCGGCGGAAAAGGAACCGGCGTTGGCTCGGTAGCGCCTCCGCCCCTCTCGCATCAACGCCTCCGCCTCATCGTAACGACCCAGTTCAAGGAGGAGGTTGAGGCCCCTTTTGGTAGTTACTGAGAGAGCCGGAAAGCGCAGCCGTGTCTTGGTCCAGATTTCATATGCCTGTTGGTGTGCCCCACGGTCAAACGCCTCGTACGCGATCTCGACCTGCTCCAAGAAGAAGGGCTTGAAATCGCGACCAATCTTTTCACGCACCTGTATCTCGCCCAGGGCCGCCCGCCGTTCAAGCCAATCCTTCAGACCCTGAAACACCTCTCCCGCCCCATCACCCCGCCACCGCAGCCCGCAACGCCTCTTTCACCGCATTCGCACTATGCCGCCGCTCGATATAAGCCAGCGCCGCCTCGGATAGTTCGCGGTTGAACGCCTCATCCTCATGCACCCGCGCGACCTTTTCCGCGAACTCCGCGGGGGTGCGGGCGACCAGCCATGCCAGATCCTTCGGCAGTTCCAGACCCTCCGCCGCCACTTCGGTCATAACGCAGGGCAGCCCGTGGGCGAAGCTTTCCAGCACCTTGCCTTTGATGCCCGCGCCATAGCGCAACGGCACCACGGTCAGGCGCAGCTTGTGCAACACGTCCCCCAGCACAGACACGAAACCCACCGGCACCACGCCCGGCACCCGCATGGATGCCATATCCTCCGGCATCTTGCTGCCAATCAGATAGGTCGTGCCATCCGGCAACTTCCGGCGCAGTGCCGGCAGGATGTCGCTGACGTAATGACGCACCGCGTCCACGTTCGGCGGATGGCCGAACCCGCCGACGAATGCCATGCCGGCGCGTTGGGCGAACGGCAGCGGCGTCGGGCGCGGGCGCACCGTCCACGGCACCACTTCCAGGTGAAGCGAGGGTTCGGCCGCATGCAGCATCCTGGCCTCCACCGGGGAGTGCAAGATCACGCAATCCACGTTCAGCATCGCCGTCATCTCTTCGCGGCGCTGCTGCGCGACCTGGGCGGTGCTGATGGTGCCGGATTCAACCTCCGCCTGACGCTCCATCCGCAGGAAGTGCAGGTCGGCGACGCTGTAAACCACGCGGCAATTGGGGAAATAGCGGCGGACCATCGTCGCGTATTTGCTCGCGTTGGTATAGCGGTGCAGATACACAAGGTCGGGTTTGTTCGTGGTTTTGCGGAACACTTCCTCCACCGACCAGAAGTGGGGGTAGTACTGGCATTCAACGCCCAGCTTCTGAAGCTGGGCGGTATAGGGGTCGATCTTCGCCATGTTATCGGCCGGCAGGAAGGTGACCTTGTAGCCGAGCGCCATCAGCGCGCGCATGTGCTCGATCGCGGCGTTTGACCCGGCGTCCTGGTCCGGCGTCGGCACCGTATCGTCGATGAAGTAGGCGCGGCGGCGCACGTTGCGTTCAGCCTCCAGCTCCGGCTGCATGCCGTTGAACCGGTGGGTGATCAGCGTGTCCTTCCAGCGCTGATAGAACTTCGCGTGGTTGATGACCTGGTAGCGCTTCATGCCCGGGCCGGAGGTATCGGTGCCGGAGCTGACACCCTCCAGGTGGATGATCTCCGACGCCGGCTGCATCACCACGCGCTTGCCCCGCGCTCGGACGCGGAAGGCAAGGTCGGTGTCTTCATAATAGCCGGGGGCGAAGATCGGGTCGAAACCTTCCAGGTCGTTGAACATGGTGGCCTCGATCATCAAGGCCGCGCCGGACACCCAGTCGGCGTCGCGCAGATAAGAGAAGACGGGTTCAGAGGGATCGCGGCCGCGTCCCCAGTTCCAGCCGTCGCCCATGCGCCAGATGATGCCGCCGGCTTCCTGCAGCTTGCCGTCGTCGAACAGCAGCTTCGATCCGGCGATGCCGATGTTCGGCACCTGCTCGAATGTTTCGACCAGCTCATCCAGCCAGCCTTGTTTCACCAGCGTGTCGTTGTTGAGGAACAGCAGGTATTTGCCCTTGGCGACGGCGGCACCGGCGTTGCAGGTCCGAACGAAGCCGAGGTTGCTGGCGTTTCGCAGGATCCGCACGGCGCCGGAGAACACCAGGGCGGACACCATCGTCTCATCATCGGAGCAATCGTCGACGATAATGATCTCGAAACCGCGTTTCGGCAGCGCCTCACTGATTGATTTCAGGCAATTATAGGTCGTGGAAAACTTGTTGTAGACGGGGATGATGACCGAAACGACCGGCTCATTCGAAGGTTCAAAGTACAAGGGCGCGAAGGTGTAGCGTATTTGCTCGACCAGATCCCGAGCCTGGCCGGCCAACTGCCCTTCGGCGATTTCGGCCATCGCCACCTGCGGCACGCTCTTCTGCATCCGAGCGAGGTCTTCCCGCGCGTTGATCAGTTCATTCAGCAGGCGTAGCAGATGCGCGAGTGGTTGAGCCAGATCGTCCGCCTTGGTGGCCGCGTGCACGGCCGTGAACATCACCTGATCAATGAAATCCACCGCTCGGTAGTCCAGGCCCGGCTGACTGATCCAGGTCGGCGAGTCGGGGAGGTCCACTCCGTCGCTGGCGCGACGAATACGTACGCGATGGCGCGACAAGGGAAAGACCCCGACCAAATTTTTGACCGAGAAGCCATGATACCCACTGCCGACACCGGATTCGACGAGATCGGGCCGAAATTGATCGGCTGGGATTTTCAGTACGACGACGCCGTCGTCGAGAATCTCGATGTCGATCGACTCATCCGGGCGGTTCGGATCCCATGCCCAGCCGGCAATCTCTTCGTAGTCGATCCGATCAATATTGCCTATTGGCAAAACTTTACCGGACTTAATGGTAATGGCTTTTTTCTGCGTCGCCAGCTTAAGGGGGGGATTGAGTTCCCGTGTAGCTGGCATCGCAACTGAATCCGCCGCATCTAGCTCTATTCCGCGAAACGCGGTTTCAGTAGCGATGAGCGCGTGATGTTCGGACTTCCCACTATCGCCCTTGTCCGGGTTAGCCGTGGGTGCCGGGCGCACGAATGAAATTGGAGATCCGGGTAGCTCCAGACCGTCGTAAGCGCGGCGTGCGGTTATGATGTTCGTATCCGCGAGAATATACGCCTCTAAATTTTCCACCAGAAAACCGTGACGCCCGTTTCCGATTCGCGCCGCCAGAAGGTCATCGCGGAATCGATCGGCACGCACCTTCAGAACGACAACATCGTCACAGAGGAACTCAACGTCGATAGCCTCGTCTGGCGTATCAGCATGCCAGACCCAACCATGAATCCCCTGAGAGTTCACCAGATCCACGTTGCCTATAGCGGGCCTGCGCACTTCATCACTTTGCGCCGGATCATCGGCGTGCACAGCTTCTGCGGTGGTACCTTCCGCGGTCAGCGCGGACACATCCGAAGCCTGACCGGCATCATCCATCTCCGAATTGGTGACTTTCGAAACCTCTGCAGCCGGTGTCAAATCGTCATCGTTTCTAGATTCTATCGGTGCGCTTTCATTACCTTCAGTCGCTCCAATTTTTTTGGGGGCCGGACCAGCGCCTTCGTTGCGGCGCTTCGGCAAACGCTTCCGCTTCTGAACGTCTAGGACACTTGTAGTCTCCGGCTGCGCCGCGGAAGATCCTGATCTATAGACCATGCCGAATTCCACCCACCCAAAAATTTCGAAGGCAGCCTGTTACGGCTTGCTTGTTAACCGGCCGTCTTAAAGACAATTGCGTTAAGATAAATTCCAAGTTCACGCATGTCTTCGCTGAGATACGACGCGCTGGGAGATGTCGCATTTGGTAAAACGAAACACATCCGACCCGGCCGCGCCGCTATGACGTTGCGTGCAATCGGTAGTGTTTTAACGTCGTGGCCTCGTAGCATGTAGAATCCGACGAACAGGCCACCGAGAAACACGAACACCTGCTGAACCGGGACCAGTTCGGGAACGAGAAACGGGGACGCCTCGATCTGGACAAAAACATCCTGACGCGCAGGTGGCAGTTGAATATCCATTTCGGCGACCGCCGCGCTCGTCCAAGACTGGGCTCCATCTTCAGAAAAATCTATCCCCGTGCAATTTAATCCCTTTGCCGTACCGTTTCGCCCGAAGGTAATGGGCACATTGTAGCTAATAGCCATCAGGATTTCCTTACGATTACGAATGAGCAGAGTGATCCTGTCAGGATTCACCCCGGCACGATCTCAGTGGACTGACCACTCCCATGGCGCACTCCTGCGGCTGAGGTCAACAGCTTTTAGCGACCAATGGGAGCGGCGTCCAGAATGTTTCGGTTTGCTATGCTCGTCATCCAGGCGGCGGCAAACCTCGCCCCCTCAGAGCCCATCGGCTGCTCATGTGGACTTGGTTCGCACGGGATTGCCATAGTGGCAGCCACAGTGCTGCCTGATCTTCAACACAGTGGCTACGCAACGCACGCACACAAAGGCCCGTCTCAGTCTAGGGCCCCTGCAGCGGTCGCTTGACCATGCCGCGTGGTCGACAAGTTCAGCAATTAATCCCGACCAACCCAGACACTGACCGTTGCCCACTTCCTTGTACCGATCGACCGGATACGGTTCCTATCATTGGCCAACCAGTTCCATGCTTCTCCGCAACCTTCCGAAATGACATCGCAGCCGTCCCAGGTCCCAGCGGAGAGTATGTTGGCGCAAAGGTAGTCCAGGGCGTTCGCCATCGGGTTCAATTCCGGGGAGTAGGGCGGTAGCGGCAATAGCGCAATGTTGTCGAACTGTTTGATTTCGTCGCCGCGCTGATGCCAACCGGCCCCATCGTCGATCGGCGCGCAGATCGAGCCCGTCGCAACCTGGGCGCTGATCTCAGCCAGGTGGAGGTTCATGCATTCCATGTTGAGTGCCGATATCGTGAGTGCGCCGACAACGCCCCGTGCGGGACAGATCGCACCAACGATATACGCTGTGTCGGGGCGGTTGTCGCGCGCCATCGGCGGACGCGAGCCAACCGCCCCCTTTTGTCCCATCCAGGCTTCGTGCTGAAACCAAA
>WSSedB1CaDRAFT_10000806_pt1 | contig 12820 bp, 10 predicted proteins | sample WetSurSB1Cattail_FD_9460 | JGI IMG/M metagenome (IMG submission 9460)
TTGACGTCTGCTTCCAGAGTCACGTCGGTGAGGTACACGTCTCCCGCCGTTTCGATTACGGCCGTCTTCAATGAGCCGTCTTGCAAGTTGCCTAGGTAGTTATTAAGATTGATCCAGTACCTGTTTGTATCCCACTCTATTTTGTTGGTTGAAAGCGTTATGCCATCCAGATAGACTTTGATCTTTCCCGTTTCTATCCAGTCCAAGAAGCAATAGCTATCATCTTTGAACGAGAAGAAGAGTTTGGCGCTGGTTATCGTAGAGGTTTTTTGGTTATAGCCCGTTATATCGGGTGACGCGTTTGCTGTTTGAATCAAGTTTTTTGAGTTGTAAAGATATGCCTTGTTTCCCGTGTGGGCCAGATCAAAGTTGAATTCAGCCCTGTATCCCGAATTCAGGTAGAACTTTTCGGTAGAGTCGAGAAACGACTCAGACAAGGTGCTCGAAGTGCCTGTCGTGCTGCCGGTTGGATTGCTGAAACAGGCACCGGCATTCAGGGGGAGAAAAACCAGGAGTAGGGGGATAATAAGATTGAATGTTTTCATGGATATCTCGTTTCTTTGGAGTTGAAATCGAACCTCTGTAAATAAAAGCGCGGCCGCAGGTTTGTCGCCCGCGTCCGCGCCCTTCAGGCAAACATATCAGGATCAGGCTGACTTAAAGCCGTATCAGGCCTCGTTTTCCCGTCTCTTTAGCCCCAGTAATCCCAGCAGGCCGGATCCCAACAGCCAGGCGGCAGCAGGGATGGGGGTAGAGGTGAGTTTTCCGGCAGTAATGTAATTTAATGTACCAGTTGCATCCGTTATAGCGAACTTAAGAAAACTGGTATTATTGTGAGCTGGGTCGTATACTAGTGAATAGTGGATATAATCTGATGACGGATCACCTTTTTCTGAAATGAAAGAAAAGAATGGTGTCGTTTTTATGCTTGAAGAATTAAGTGTCACACTGTCTGGACCGAAAGATTCAATCACCTTGCCACCAATTAAGTATTCCCAGCTTAATAAACTGTTTGTTGCATCGGCATAAATTATTGTTTCAAATGTTTTGCCAACATTTTTCCAGTCAGTGGCGCCATCAACTGTACCCTTGAAATCATATGTTGTTAGTGCTCCATGCGCCACACCCGACAGACCCAACAATAATCCAAATATCGCCACCATTACCCGCAACTTACTCATTTCTTGCCTCCCATGTTAGAGTGTAACTGCTCTTGTGAGTTCTTTGAAAGCGGTCAGCCTCGCTTTCAGTCCTCTGCCCTATCGACCCTGACTTGTCGTTGCTGTTGGTTTGTGTGACGTTTTGTGCGACCTGTCTGTTTTGAACCTGAGTATTGTAAAATATTTATTAATTAGATGTTATGGATGCAAGTATGGTGTATTGACGGTATCATATCTATTTGAAATGGTTGATTTTTTTGTCTTGACAGCTTTTAAAATATCTGTTTTAATGTTGGCCATTATATGGATTGATTGATCATTGGCAATCCCTAAAACGAGGGATTTTTTGACTTTATGAGGGAAAGTTCGTGAAACCGCTTTGTAACCTTGTTGAAATATCGCGACGCAGAGCCTCTCCTGGAATGCTTCTGTTCGACCAGGAAGAACGTCTTCTTTTCGCCAACGATGAGGCACAACAGATTCTGCCTGACCTGTTTGCCGCCCCCCCGGATGGCTCAGAGCAGTCGTCCGGGGTGCTGAATAATCTTTCACAGCTGCTTGACGAACTCAGGGACTCGGCCGGCTGTCTTCTCCTTACTGGTGACACACCTTGTATGGTGCTGGAAGATGGTGAGCGCACCCCTTATGCCTTCCGGGCCTTCCCCTACAGCCATAACGGACCGGGACAGGTGGCGACTCATGTGATGGTTCTGGTGGAGCGGATCGTCACAAAGCGCGAACCAGACTTTGACATGATCAAGACAACCTATGGCCTCTCCCGCCGGGAGATGGACGTGTTGCGGCACCTCTACCAGGGAAAGGCCAACAAGGCCATCTCTGACAGCCTTTTCATCAGTGAATTTACGGTAAAGGATCACCTGAAAAAGATTATGCAGAAGATGAACGCGAGGTCACGCAGTGAGTTGCTCTCCCTTCTCTGACTGGCAGAAGTCATCAGTCAAGCCTGCCGTCGTTTTTCCGGCAGTATCCTAACAAGAGCATTGAACATTATGTTGGACTACTTGCCTCTCTAGCTTTTGTTTGCCACATGAACAGAAGACAGGTAATGCGACTAATTTGAAGTAAAAATGGAATTGCAATGAATGAACGCAAACGCATGGTTTCAGTTGTTGGTCTTGGTTACGTGGGTCTTCCGGTCGCTGTAGCATTTGGCAAAGTCGGGAGGACGGTCGGTTTCGACATAAACGAAAAGCGGATTGTGGAACTCAAAAGCGGTCACGACTGTACCGGGGAACTCAGCTCTGCCGAATTGAGTCATGTTGATATCCTGTATACGAGCGCAATCGAAGAGTTGAGGCTTGCGGATTTTCATATCGTTGCTGTTCCGACACCGGTTGACGATGCCAATCGTCCGGATTTGTCGCTTCTTCTCAAGGCGACGGAAACTGTTGGCAGGGCTCTCAAAAAAGGGGCCATCGTTGTCTTTGAATCCACAGTGTATCCAGGTGTCACGGAAGAAGAGTGCGCGCCGGTGCTTGAGCGTATTTCCGGCTTAAAGTGTGGAGTTGATTTCAAGCTTGGCTACAGCCCAGAAAGGATCAACCCCGGAGATAGAGAGCATACCTTTACCAGGATAAAAAAAGTGGTTTCAGGCCAGGATGCGGAAACCCTTGACATGGTTGCCCGGGTTTACGAGTCGGTAGTGACGGCGGGGGTGCATCGCGCTTCGACAATCAAGGTGGCCGAAGCGGCCAAGGTGATAGAGAATACCCAGCGAGACCTTAATATCGCACTGATGAATGAACTGTCGCTTGTTTTTGACCGATTGGGGATTGATACCAATGATGTGCTGGAAGCAGCCGGGACAAAGTGGAATTTTCTGAAGTTCAAGCCGGGCCTTGTGGGCGGTCACTGCATCGGTGTCGATCCCTATTATCTTACCCATAAAGCTGAAAAAACAGGCTACATCCCCCAGGTAATCCTGGCCGGACGGCGGATCAATGACGGTATGGGTAAATTCATTGCGCAGCGAACAGTTAAGGAAATGATTCATGATGGGCATAATGTCCTTGGTTCGACAGTTACCGTATTGGGAATAACCTTCAAGGAAAACTGCCCCGACATCAGGAATTCAAAGGTAATTGACGTTATCCGTGAATTGCAGGATTACGGCGTTAATGTTCAGGTCCATGACCCTCTGGCCGATCCTGACGAGGTGGAACATGAATATGGGATCAGGCTGACTCCGTTCGGTGAACTGAAGGCCGCTTCCGCAGTGATTGTCACTGTTGCGCATCAGCACTATGTGGATATGTCCGTGGAGACGTACCGGGGGCTGATGAATGGGTCTGTGTTTGTTGATGTGAAGGGTGTTTTTTGTCCGAAAACGATCAGGGCTCATGGAATGCGCTTGTGGAGGCTGTGAACCGCTGTGATGGGGTACCTGTGTGGTATGAGTTGATACGAAAGCAATATAACCGGACAACGCTGGGACGTAGCAATGATATCTGATTTCATGGTTGGGCCATTCATACTGATGTATCACTCAATTGCCGACAATTCGGATGATCCTTACACGGTATCTGTCGACACTTTCCGTGAACAGATCTCCTGGCTCTTTGAACATGGTTTCGAGGTTGTTTCCCTATCATTCTTGCTTCGATCGATTCAGTCAGGGGACTACAGGGCCTTAAGAAAAAAGGTAGCGATAACGTTTGATGATGGATATCAGGACTTTGTTACCAATGCACTGCCGATACTGTGTGAGTGCGGAGCAGCTGCCACTGTTTTTCTTGTCACGGATATGTTTGGGGGAAGAGCAGAGTGGAACGAGTCTGGATCGCATGTACGGCTCATGTCCGAGGATGAGGTTCGCTACATTAAGGCACAAGGGATTAGTCTTGGCAGCCACACTGCCACGCACGCGAATCTGACACTTTTGGAGCATAAGGAGTTGCAGAAACAACTCAGAGATTCTCATGACAGACTTACGCGTCTGGGGGAAACATTCTGCGCTTTTTCCTACCCATGGGGTCAATGGTCAAGTCATGTTTTGGACGCTGTAAAGGCCTCCGGCTATGAATGTGCTGTAGTTGTGGGTGGACAGATGCGATTGACAGTCGTTAATCCATATCTTCTCCCTCGAATAGGCATGAAACGCGACACGGATCTAAAACGTTTTCGATTACACTTAACGCGTACCTCCATTGAAACAGAAATCCGCAGAAAATGTCGGGGTGTATTCAAGATGGGATTTAGTCGCTTTAGAACTACCATGGAGTAGCGTGTGAGACGCAGCGATTTGAAGGATTATCTAGAAGCTGACTTGTTCAGATACGGGGGGGCAAAGTCAATTTGCTATTTTATCAAGGCTCTTTCACCTTTGCTGCCTGCGTTCAGATATACTTATCTTTTGCGGAATGCTTCAGTATTTCCTAAGTATTCGATCAGAGGCTTTTTCTATAGAGTACTGCTACTTCATTATAGTTTCAAATATGGATTTCAGATTCAACCAAATACCAAGATCGGAAAGGGGCTATATATTGGCCACTGGGGTTCTGTTGTCATAAATGGTCTGGCGGAACTCGGTGAAAATTGTACGCTCGCCCATATAGTCACCATTGGTCAAATAAATCGAGGTCAAAGAGCGGGTTGCCCGAAAATTGGCAACAAGGTTTGTATCGGCTCCGGAGCTGTCGTGGTTGGGAAAATTGTCATAGGCGACAATGTTCTTATCGCCCCGAATGCGTTCGTCAATTTTGATGTACCCAGCAACTCAATCGTAACCGGAAATCCGGCAGTAATCAAACAGTACGTCAATGCGACAGAAGGTTACGTTAAATTTGCGTTTCCCGAGAGTAACGAGACATGAAATGGTGTGGACATGTTTGAGAATGGTATAGGCATCAGGATCACGTTTGGGATGATAGTTCTTAATGGCGAACCTTTCATCAAGTACAACCTGCGGTCACTGTACCCCTTCGCGCACCAGATAATAGTGGTTGAAGGTGCCAATCGCAACTCAGCTCATTGTGCTACGGCAGACGGGCATTCGATTGACGCAACCATGACCAGCTTGCTGGATTTCAAGGAGTTCGAGGACTCGGAGAATAAGCTGGTAATCGTTACCGCAGAGGATGAAGGGCATCTGAATGGCTTCTGGCCCGGAGAGAAGGATGAACAAAGCAAGGCGTACAGCAAACGGGCAACAGGAAACTGGTTATGGCAGATAGATGTTGACGAATTTTACATGGAGTCGGACATGCGGAGTATCATAAGGATGCTTGAGGATGATCCCGCTATTTCCACTATTTCATTTCCAGAGTTGCCTTTCTGGGGGTCGTTTGACTATAGAGTTGACGGCATTTTTCTCAGATTGCGCTACAGCGAAGTCCACCGATTGTTTAAATGGCAGCCCGGCTATACATATGTAACTCATCGTCCAGTTACTGTTGTCAACGATGCGGGTGTTGATTTGCGTCGGGTACATTGGGTGCGTGCTGAAGATCTGAGAACACGCGGAATATACATGTACCATTTTTACAAGATATTTCTCAATCAAGTTAGTTCTAAAATGATTTATTATGCTAATTGGGCCAAGTCAACTAATGCGACACACATTGTCAAGGGAGAAGAATATTATGACAAGACGTTTCTCAAGCTGGCAAATCCATTTCGCATTCACACAGTGAACACCTGGCCCAGTTGGCTGGAAAGATACAATGGGAACTACCCAATTCAGATACAGGCATTAAGAAATGATGTGGCATCCGGGACGTTACACGTTTCAACAAGAAATATGGAAGATGCCGACGCTCTCGTGAAGTCAGTACGTTATCGAACAGGGATTCTGTTCTGGAAGATGTGGGGAAACTATGTGTCTCAGTTGAACTGGCTACTGCGTGATTTACTGAGACGTCGCATCGGGCCGGTGAAATTTTCACAGACACTTTTTAATATTATAACAGGAAAGAAGAATCTATTTAATCGGTTTGCGATGCGGTGATTAGAAGGAAATCGTTTGAGTTGGATGAACTACATGTCTGGAAAATGGTGGAAAAAAATCGTAAAGCTGTCCTGTTTTGTGTCGGCAACCTTCGATGCCGTTCGGCACACTATTCTGGAGTATACGCGATCATCATATGCGCGAAGGTGCTTCCCTGGGGTGATTTTTGGGCAGCTTGCTTTCGCGACCTCGGATTGCAAATTGGAAGCTCCCTGCCGCATAGATGAACGTTCCAGATTGGTGATGACTACAATGGGCAGACACAGCTACTGCTGTAGCCGGTGCTTTTTTGCTTTTGCGACAATCGGCAGGTTCTGTTCAATCGGGAACGACGTCATCATAGGAACTTGGAAGCATCCGACACAACTGGTCTCGACCTATCCGGGTTTTTACTCGAGGAATACGTTTACGATAAATTTCCGTCGTGATGAAAAGATTACCGAGATCCAACACGTGACAATTGGCAATGATGTCTGGATAGGTCATAGAGCGGTTCTGTTGGGAGGGATAAAGGTTGGCGATGGAGCCATAATCGGAGCTGGTGCTGTCGTTACGAAAAATGTGGAGCCTTATTCTGTGGTTGCAGGGGTGCCGGCAAGGATAATTAGGAAACGGTTTCAGCAATCTACGATTGATCATTTGCTTGAGCTTCGTTGGTGGGATTTTGATGATGAGACGTTAAGGAAATACTCTTATCTCTTCGGAGATCCCGATGCTTTAATAGAAAGTTTCCTCAAGAAAGATCAATGTGATCAAGCAAGCCTTTTACAGCCCTTGGAAAGTTTACCTTATATGAGCAATATTCATGCGCAAATCGATGCACGCGATCATAGGACTCAACAGTGATCAAAAAGATCAATCTAATCCTGATGGGAGGATTTACCTATCCCCGTGGCATGGCAGGAACAAAGCGAATCCAGAATGTCATCAACTCACTTAAAGAAAACCCTGACATAGCTACCCGAGTGATCCTGCAGCGCCAATCGACCGAGCATAACATTCTCTCGGGAGTGCACGAGGGCACGCCCTATGAGACTGTTATGGGGAACCTCCTTCGGGGCAGGATGGTTGCGGCGCTGCCATTACTTTATTTCAGGACAGTTACTGCATTGAAAAGGGCTTTTCGGCCCGATCAGAAAAACGTGATCTATTTTTATGGTCCTTTACTTCTTGAGAGTGTCGTGCCCCTGAGTTACGCACGGAAACTCGGGTACAAGATAGTTTTTGATTTTGTCGAGGACTACGATCTGGCAAGGGGGCTGTCCCGTTCCTTCTATCATTACGCAAGAGTCTACTTCGTGAGCCGACTTTTGTCGCGAATTAAGGGTTTGTCCGCGGGAATCATTGTAATCAGTTCACATCTGGAAAAGAAGTTTGTGACACTTACCCAGGGAAAGGTGCCTATTCACTACATGCCTATTTCTGTAGACATGGATCAATTTTCTGAGAAACCATGCGGCATGAAATCTATCGTATCACTTTTGTATGCGGGCAGTTTTGCTAAGAAGGATGGACTTCCGGTGCTGCTCGATGCCTTCGATAGACTGGCGGGGAGATATGAGAATGTTCGTCTGGTTCTCACCGGCAGTGGTGATGGTGAAGCAATGAAGGATTTTTTTGCCCGCATGGAGATGTCTCCACATAAGAACCGCATAGAATTCAACGGATACATGGAAGAGAGGGACTACTATTCCTTATTGAATGACGCTGATATACCTTGCATGACCCGAGTGGACCTTGCTTTTGCACACGCCGGTTTTCCGTTCAAACTGGGAGAGTTTCTTGCGACCGGTAAGCCTGTCATTGCTTCTCGGGTTTCCGATGTCGACAGGTTCCTTGTGCATGGACACAATGCGATGCTTGTACAGGCCGGCTCCAGCGCGGAAGTATGCGAGGCGGCGGAGTTCTTGATCAATAATCCGGAGTCTGCAGCAGACATAGGCGTGCGAGGACGTGAAGTGGCCAAGTCGTTTTTTGACAGCAAACAGCAGGGCAAGGCGCTGCTCACCTTTCTTGAGAGCGTATGATCGGCAGATTGCGAGGTTATGGCCAAATGAAGGTGGAAGTCGACCAGGCAGGCGCAACGGATCCGATATCCAGAAATCTTTTGATTCTTGAAAGGAAGATAATCGATATACGTGCAAGGTTATTGAAAAGCCGCCAGATAATCCGGTCCGTTATCGCTCTTCTCAGTAGCAGTATTGTGACGTCGGTGCTTACTGCCATCGGCGGCCTGCTTGTTGCTCGTTTCATCGGGCCTGAGGTCAATGGATCATTCCGTGCTTTCACAATCCCTTTAACGTATCTGATATTCTTGCATCTTGGCACATGGGACGGGCTTTGGCGCCAGATCCCTTATTACGTCGGCAAGGAAATGCCGGAGCGGGTTGACGAACTCGTCTCCGCGGCCGGGGCTTTCAATCTTTTTTTGTCGGTTGCAGGTTCTTGCGGGTTTATCTGCTGCGCGGCATACAGTCTGGCTCACCATGATCTGCATGGTGTTTTTGGCTGGCTTTCTCAGGCTCTTTTTTGCTGGGGGGTTTTCTATGGTGGCTACCTTACCTCGACCTACCGCACCCTGCATAATTTTGTAGCCTTGGCAAGGATTCAGGCTGCCCAATCAGTACTAACCTTTGGAATGGTCTTCCTGTTGCCGTTCCTGGGATTTTATGGCCTCTGTGCGCGTGTGGCCTTCCCGTCTGCCCTGGCTGTCTGGCTTTTTCACCGGAACCGGCCGCTCAAGATAGCTTATCGCTTCGATACCAAAGCCCTAGCGAATCTTATCAAGATAGGTCTTCCGTTCAGTTTTTTTGGAAACCTCTATACATCAGTCTGGGCTGCAACCGAGAGCGCTTTGGTGTTGTCCCTGAGCGGCGTATCAGCTTTAGGGCTTTTTTCAGTCGCAACTGTTATGGGGGGTGCGGTGAACGCCCTGCCCATGGCGATATGGCAGGTTCTGACTCCACGTGTCGTCACCTCCCTTGCACGGGATGGAAGTGTGCGCAACGCCAACGCACGGATTATGTGGGTCACTGCGGGCCTTACGGGATTCATGATACTGCTCGCTTGTGCAGGTTCATTTTTTCTTGATGTATTCGTTCCTCATTTCATTCCTAAATATGTTGCCGGGACTCCGGTAATGAAGGTCTGCCTCTGGTTTCCCGTTGTCCAAGCGGTATTCCTGCCGATCAATACCCTTTTTGCCACAGGCAGGCCATGGCTTTATGGTCGTAGCGTTATTGTCGGAATTGTTGTTTTTCCTTTAGCGACCTATTTACTGTTACCCGTGATTGGCGGGCTTCTGGCTGTTGTAGTTGGGTCTCTTCTCGGCCGCGTTGCCCGAACCATCGCTGCTTATCTGGACCTGATTGCTTTGACGAGACGTGAAACGTGACGATTGAGAATGAAATGGTTGTGCAAGCCGTGAATGGTCAAACGACTATTCCAGACCATGCTCCCAATTGCGATTTTCTGGAGGTTAGGGGGAGGACATCCGTCATCGCGTTTTTTGGGGGGATGGCAATCATTGCCGCATCTATTACTCTTGGGCGATCATACGTATTCTTTGTTTCTTTTCTGTCATTCTCGATTCTTATGACTTTGTTGTGGAGGAAGGCCCCCCGTCCCTGGATATACCTTGTCTCGATATCGGCGGCAGTTCCCATAGCCGTATCCCGGCAACAGTTCGCATGCAATGTTGTATTTGCTCTCTGGCTTACAGTTTTTAACATAAAGTGCCTATCCAAGCTTCCCAGGTGGCTTTATCTGCTGGTCGGTTTGGCGTCGATCGGTTTTTTGACCAGCTCTTTTAACTGGATAGGTGACAATTTTATAAAGGGCATAATGCGACAAGGAGCATTTGCATTCAATTTTCTTCTGGCGCCGTTCATGTTGTTGCCAATGATCTACTGCAGAATGGAGAAGAGCAAAGATTATGCGGCTAACTTGCAGGGGCTGCTCTTTTGTCTGATTGTCCCATCGACGTTGATACTGCTTTCGGCAAAAATGTTCGGAACAGTGACTAATGCGTGGGAAGCCTCATTGCACAGTGAAAGCCTTCCTGAAGGTTTCCTCCAATACCAGATTGGCAGAGTGGTTGTAAACTTCCTGAGAACCGAAGTCGGGTTTATACTGGCAGCCCTGATTTGTGCGTCAACCGCGATTGCAGTCTCACAGGTCAAGACCCACTATAAATTGTTGGCAGGAGTATGTATGGCCTCGAACGTGTTTCTTCTTCTTTGCACCGGAAGTTTCGGGAGTGGTTTTGCATGCCTTTGCGGTTTGGCTGCCATATTCTACGCTCTGTCCCGTACGGTCAACGTAACAAAAGTGCTCGTGTCAGTGGCTACTATTTGCTCCATTCTGTTGTTGATATATGGTCTTTCTCCACCAAGTATGAAGATGTACTTGGGAAAACGATACGAGCATCGTGTTGTTAATAAGGATACGGACAGGTTCGATCTGTGGGTGCGTGGCATTGATTATTTTCTTGAAAATCCCCTTGGGGTTGGGTTCACGCTTCGAGCCGGAGACAAAGTAAAAACTGTTATTCATAACGATTACATTGCCTATACCGTGAGTTATAGTCTCATGGGAGGACTGGCCTATACATCTCTTGTTGCGGGATTGCTGTTTTCATTCTTTCGAAGGCGGAAGAGCATAATCGATGACCCCGCAGCGCTTGCTGTATACCTTGCCGGTCTCGGTGTTATTGTTGCGGTCGCGGTGAACTCCATTACCGATCATATGGCGGAAAATAGATGGTATTTCAACCTGATATGGTCTGTGATCTGGTATAGTTACTTTTGTAGCCGTGCCGCGCAGAGAGAAACTACTCAGGATTTGATGAGAAGCGACACTATCTTTTTAGGAGCAACAGTATCTCAATAAAATGTTTGCAAGCGTTGTGATAATGTTTGCTGGATAATAATCCACTTATTTCAGTATTTAATACAATTAATAGTTATAAATAGTATAATAGTGTACATAACTAATTAATAATATATCTGGTATATGTAGAATTGGATTCTCTAAAATTGAGTAGAAGCTCGAAAGCATATCAAAAAACATGAGGTGAAGTGAGCGTTTTATTATATATAAACACCCTTGTTTTTGTATTTAATAACTTGTTAGGGGTAAATATGAATGAAACCAAAATGTTCCTGCAGAATCGTTCAATGATGTTAACTATAAATTTTATAATTATTTTCACAGTACTCCTCATTTCACTTTCCGCTTGGCCAGGGTGGGGGGCGACGTACTTTGTCAAAACCGGTGGCAATGACAAGCTTGATGGCCTCTCGGATGCGACTGCGTGGGCCACAATTTCAAAGGTTAAGGCCATGGCTACAAGTGGAGATACAGTGTATTTTCGTTCTCAGGATACATGGACAAGTTCATCATTGCCGGTGTTATTAGCAACCGATGGCGTAACTTATGACGGATCAACCTATGGAAGTGGTACGAGGGCCAAGATGTTAGCTGGTGCAACTCAGACATATAATACAGTCAGCACAGTTGAAATTTTTGCAAGCAATGTAATATTTAGGGGATTTGACGTTGATTCACATACGTTAAAAGCTGGTGGTATATATATAGGCTATTTAGCCACATCTGATATGTCTAATATCACCATTGATAATTGTGTTGTTCATAATGTTGGAGAAGATGCGGGCTCATGGATATATGGAATATATATTGGTACTGTAAATAACCCTGGTGTAACCCTTAGTAATGTTACTGTTTCTAATACGACAGTTTATAATGTAGCACATGAAGGAATTGCAATATACCCTACGTGGCAGTATGGTGACATTAACCATCACAATATAAATAATGCAATATCAATAAAAAATTGTACCATTTATAATGCCGGTATTTTTGATACTCCCACTACTAATACATTTGGTTATGGTATAACGGTCGTAAATGATTCTAGGAATGTTACTATAGAATATTGCAATATATTTAATAATAGCGCTAGTGGCATATGGGTGCGAACTGCTGCTACGTATGAAGGTAATGATGTTGGAGCACCTACTAATTTAACTGTTAGATACAATAATATTCACAATAATTGGATACATGGTATTGGTTTGTTAGATATTAGGGGAGAGACAATTACTGGATCTTTTTATGGCAACATCATATACAACAATGGTAAAACATGGAAATATAATTATGCTTCGGATATATCAATAGGTGGTGGGGAATATGCACAAAGCGTATTGAATTTCTACAATAATACAATTTACTCAACAACTAATCAATGCTCACCAGCATACGGGGTAGCTGTCGCACAGTTTAGCAGCAAAATAACTGGTACAGCTGTGTTTAATTTTAGAAATAATATTGTTTATACTGGAAATTATACTCCTATCTATGATCATTATAATTGGCTTAAGCACTCTAATAATCTGGTCTATCGTTCCTCTGGGGCTTCAGATACTCATGTCAATAGTAACGGGACGAGCTACAATCGGACTGGAATAAAAACATGGGAGGCCTCTGTGAAGAATTCCGACCCAGGTTTTGTTGGTGGCACTCTTCCCACTGGATTCAATCTGTTACCTAATAGCAACTATTTTGCCATCAACTCTGGAGATGCCCTTGACAATGGTGCAACCCTTGGGAGTCCATACAATGGCTGCATCAATGGGGCGGGATTGGCTGTTCCTGTTACCAGGCCGCAAGG
>WSSedB1CaDRAFT_10000807_pt1 | contig 12818 bp, 12 predicted proteins | sample WetSurSB1Cattail_FD_9460 | JGI IMG/M metagenome (IMG submission 9460)
CGAGGAAATGTATCCGGCATATGGTAACCTTGTACCGCGCGACGTTGCTTCACGTGCCATTTATGATGTCTGCATGAATCAGCATCTGGGAATTAATGGGGAGAACCGTGTTTACCTCGATTTATCGCATATACCGGCAGATTATCTCGAACGCAAGCTTGGTGGTATCCTCGAAATGTATTCGGAATTCGTTGGTAAGGATCCGCGTAAGGTCCCAATGGAGATTTATCCGTCTGTTCATTATTCAATGGGTGGTATCTGGGTGGATCGCCTGCATCATACGAATATCCCGGGCCTTATGGCTTCGGGCGAATGTGACTATCAGTACCATGGGGCAAATCGCCTGGGTGCGAACTCTTTGTTGTCAGCGGCGTATTCGGGAACAATTTCCGGACCGGAGGCTATCAACTGGGCGGCAACTGGTGACAGAGGCTCTGAAATTACCGATGAAGAGCTTGAAGCAGCCCGTCAGGCATGTGTGGATCAGTTTGAGAGCATTTTAAAGATGGATGGCCCGGAAAATGTCCACAGGCTCCATCATGAGCTCGGGGATGTCATGAATAAATATGTTACGATTGAGCGTGTCAACCAGGATCTTGATTACTGCCTTGAAGAGCTTAAGAAAATCCTGAAGCGCTGGAATGATATCGGTGTTACGGACCGTGGCCATTGGGCAAACCAGGAAGCTATGTTCGTAAGACAGCTCCGTAATATGATTCTTTATGCAATGGTTGTTACGAAGGCGGCGCGTATGCGTGATGAGAGCCGTGGTGCCCATTTCAAACGCGAATTCCCGACACGTAATGATGAACGCTTTATGAAGACTACAATCGTTGATTACAATACGGAAACGGAAGAGCCAATGGTTTCGTACATTGAGTTTGATCATTCGCTCGTCAAACCGCGTCCTCGTAACTACGCTGTGGCGAAGAAAGAGTAAGAGGGAGGATAAAAAATGGCAGAACAGAATAAACAAACAGTAACCTTTATTATAGAACGCCAGGATGGTCCGGATTCCAAGCCGTATACGCAGGAATTCGAAATCCCGTATCGTCCGGCCCTCAACGTCGTTGCTTCTCTGATGGAGATACAGAAGAATCCAGTCACCAAGGATGGTAAGAAAGTAGCTCCGGTCGTTTGGGAATGTAATTGTCTTGAGAAGGTCTGTGGCGCCTGCATGATGGTCATTAATGGTCGTGCGCGTCAGGCTTGTTGCGCCCTTATTGACGAACTCGAGCAGCCAATTCATCTGGCTCCGGCGCGTACCTTCCCGGTCATCCGTGACCTGCTCATTGATCGCTCCGTCATGTTTGAAAGCCTCAAGCGTATCCAGGGCTGGGTAGAAATCGATGGGACATGGGAAGTCAAAGATGCGCCTATCCAGAATCCGTACACGGCACAGACAGCATATGAGATTTCACACTGCATGACTTGTGGCTGCTGCCTCGAAGCCTGTCCAAATGTTGGTCCGCAGTCTGACTTCATTGGACCAGCTCCGACTGTGCAGGCATATCTCTTCAATCTTCATCCACTGGGAAAGTTTGACAAAGAGAAACGTCTCAATACGCTTATGGAAAAAGGCGGTATAACAAGCTGTGGAAACAGCCAGAATTGTGTACAGGCTTGTCCGAAGAACATCAAGCTCACTACCTATCTCGCACAGGTAAACCGTGATGTAAATAAACAGGCTCTGAAGAATATTTTCAACAAGTGATGTTACTAGTATGGCCCGTTCCTTATTGAGAGGAGCGGGCTTTTTGTATACAGGCTGAAATAGTAGCAGGCCGGCTGTAGAGAAATAAAAACTTCAACCATTTCGGATGTTATTGAAGGCCCCTTTGCAGTGAGAAAAAGTGGTCTTATAATACTCAACTCTACGGAGCGTTTGTTGGCACAGGAACCATCTGCACTTATACTTGAAGCAAGGGAGGAGAAATTATGGATTGTAAAAGAGTGGGAAAGCTTATTTATACGCTGCGGCGGGATAAAAGGTTTACGCAAAAAGAACTGGCAGAGCAGATGAATCTCAGTGACCGTACCATTTCTAAATGGGAGCGTGGTTTGGGCTGCCCCGATGTTTCCTTGCTGCCAGAGCTTTCAAAGATATTAGAGGTCGATATTGGAAGCATTTTGTCAGGTAGTTTGGAAACAAACGATGCAGATGGAGGAAATATGAAAAAAATAAAGTTTTATCGCTGTCCGGCATGTGGAAACGTACTGACAGCAACAGGAGAAGCTGATATTTCCTGTTGTGGGCGCAGGCTTGTACCGCTGAAGGCAAACAGAGCAGATCAGGCACATCAAATGCAAACAGACATTGTCGAGGACGATTATTATATTACGTTTCAACATGAAATGACAAAGCAGCATTATATAGGCTTTGTCGCTTGCGTGAGCTGGGATCGTGTACTCTTGGTACGGCTTTATCCTGAACAGGGCAGTGAGGTTCGTATACCAAAACTTGCGGGAAAGCCATCATTTTATTTTGGTTGTAGTGAACACGGATTTTTTGAGACGGCCTGATAGAAAGAGAGCTTTGCAGTAATACTGAATGCAGGCAGGGCTGATCCTTCTAAATGTTAATTAACGAAGTGAGAAATTTCCATGAGGAGTTCATCGTACAGAGCAGGGAACTAAAATAAACTTATTGACGATAAATGCATTTTTGCAGTAATATGAATTTGTAAAGATAAAAACATAGTACGGCTGGTAGTCCGGACGCAGCGAAAGCTGCAAGTAACCTGCCTCCTTTGGTTGTTTGCTTTTTACACAGCATGTTTTTAAAGGAGGAATGTTTTATAAAGGGAAGGGATCTAGATGATTTTGTGCATAGCTTCAGCTTCATACAAAGCCGGCTAGAGTAAGCGATATTTGTATGGAGCGATATAAGTCGCTGAAGATGCCGGCTTTGCTGCCTGATTTTATGATCAAGGAGGAAGCCTGCATGAAATATGTCAATGCAAATTCGATTTTTCCGGATCGTTTGCTTGCAGAGCTGCAAAAGTATATGCCGGGTGGATATGTTTATATACCAGCGCCCAAGACTCAGCGTAAACCTTGGGGAGAGCTATCTGGTTATCGGAGAGAGTTGGAACTCCGAAATGCAGGGATTTGCGAAGAATATCGGGAAGGTGCGTCTATTGAAGGACTTGCCGACAGGTATTGCCTTTCGGTGTATGCAATTCGAAAAATTATATATCAGAAATGATAAAAAAGCTGTTGCCTTGTTTTTGCTGGCAACAGCTTTTTTACACAATTTTACTGAAAGGTTCTGTGTATTGCATATAATAAAACGGACTGTTAAACTTATCATGAGAATGGGAGGGAAATTATGGATTATAAGATTGTAGCTGTGGATGAATATTATCGGTCGGGGGTATTCCGGCATTTTTCAGAGGATTGTCGTTGCTCTGTGTCGATTACCAGCCGGGTGGATGTAACGGAATTGGCGGATTGTTCAAAGCATAGGAATAAAAAATTTTATATTGATTTCTTATACATATTGTCTAAAACCATGAACGCACGTGAGGATTATCGGCTGAGTTATTTGCGCGATACGCAGCAGCTCGTAGTATATGACAAGATAAACCCAACACAATATATTTTTCATGCGGATACAGAGACATGCACCCCGGTGTATACGGAATATCTGCCGGAGTATCAGAGCTTTTATGAGAATTGTGCAATCGATATTGAAAAGGCTAAACAGACACGGGAATATAAACTTGATATGCTGCATCATGAAACTTGGTTTGATGCATCCTATATTTCGTGGCTTTCGTATGATGCACTCCATGTGGAGCTGCCAGATGGATATTTGTATTTCATGCCAATTATTAATTGGGGCAGATATCGCGAGGAAAATGGACGACTCATGATGCCTGTTAGTGTACGTCTTAACCATGCTGCAGCCGATGGATATCTGCTCGCGCAGGTATTCGTGTTGTTGCAAAAGGAGATAGCCTGCTTTGTAAGAGACGAAAACGCAGGTTGATTTAGACAAGCGGAGAAAAATACGATATATACTGGTGTCTGCAAGACAGGTGCAGAGCCAGTATTTTTGTTTGCACTATAAAATTGCGAATGGTATCGCCGCATCTTAACCGTGGAAAAATGCAGGATACCCTGCAAGATATAGCTTTTTAAGCAGGGCTGTTTTATAATACAGGAATGAAGGGGGAGTCTGGTTGAAGATAAAGGTTGAGTACGATAAGCAATTATCGGAAACAGAGGTGGTGCTCCGCTGCAATAATATGAAAGATCCTGAAGTCAATGCATTGCTGGGATATTTGCAGCTTTATGATGGAACAGTCATAGGCTACAAGGATGGTGAGGCACACAAGCTGTTCCTATATGAGGTATTTTACATTGACAGTGTCGATGAAAAGACTTTTCTATATCTGGATAATGGTGTATACGAAACATCGAAAAAGCTTTATGAATGGGAAAGTGAGCTGATAGATACTCCTTTTGTGCGTATAAGTAAATCAACTATATTGAACACAGATAAGCTGCAATCGGTGCGGCCTACATTCAGCGGCAAGCTTGAGGCTGTGTTGGAGAATGGGGAGAAGCAAATCGTTAATCGTCATTATGTAGCGGGATTTCGCCAGAAATTTGGTATCTGAGTATTTGAAATTCTCAATAGGTAATTTGTTTAAAGATTGGTTTTGTAAATTGCCAAATATTTACGGAAAAAATTTCTCATACGAGGGAGGGACGAATATGAAAAGAGGTTCTTTGAAAGGATGTTTGCTGGCAGACTGTGTATCTTTTACGGTTGCAGCACTTATCAGTTCGATTTTGGTAGTGGTGACACCAGATCGTATGTTTCATATGACACCTAATTATTATTTAGAATTGTTTGTCGTGACGACATTTGTAAATGTCCTTATGCTTCTTACGATGCGGCTGCCCATTGACTGTATGCCAGTGAATATGCTTATTGACCTTTTGGATGTCGCGGTTGGCGTATTAGGGCTTGGCGGCGGTATATTTCATTGGTTCGGGTGGCGACTTGGATATGTGGTAGAGGCTGTGACTCTTTTAACTGTTGTATATTTTGTCACGTATGGACTGATGATTTGGCAAAATCGAGAGCTGGCCCGTCAAATCAATAGGCATATCCTGCAATGTAAATGTGGAAAAAAGCACGCGGCGGAGAAACAGCAGCAATAAACAATCGGGGAGAGTATTTTATGACAACTATTTATTATTTATCAGCAACTGGAAATTCTTTACAGGCTGCGAAAAGAATACAGGAGACGCTTGAAGGGAATGGCAAAAATGTTCGGCTGCTTTCCATGCCCGAGGCTTTGCAAATGGGGGAAGTTCATCCGGAAGGAGATGTGGGCTTTGTCATGCCACTGCACTTTTTTGCGTTGCCTCTTTTGGCAGAAACATTTTTCCAAAAGCTGGATTTACAGCAGGCAGACTATACCTTTGCTGTCATGACCTGTGGCTGGCACTATATGAGCGATGCCTTCCACGAGCTGCGAAAGATATTTGCCGCGAAGGGCACGAGGCTTGGAGCAGCATTCTATATTGATACGATATCAATTTATTTGCCGCTGGGTGATGTGCCACCGAAGGAAAAGAAGCAGCGTTGCCTGCGCAAGGCAACGGCTCGGACCGAGGTTGTCGTAGAAAAAATCATGCAGCATAAGGCAGAACATGAAAACGAGTATCTCAATCTTTTGTCGCGGCTTATCCACCATTATGTGCAAAAACATCGTGCTGAACTGGATAAGAACTTTCAAGCGGGGGAAGATTGCAATGGTTGTGGTCTGTGTGCAGCTGTATGTCCGGTAGAAAATATTACGCTGCCGAAGGGAAAGCCGATTTGGCAGCATCATTGTACGCAGTGTCTGGGATGTCTGCATGTTTGTCCACAAAAAACCATTGATATAGGGAAAAGCACAATAGGTTGCAGACGTTATCGTCATCCGGAGATTACAGTCAAGGAATTGCTGCGGCATTAAAAATGCTTTTAAGCGTTATATACGTGAGTTCAAAAGCATATTATTAGGCCATAGAAATACTCGAGTGAATATTAGTCATTGACTAATATTCACTCGAGTGCTACACTGTTTTTGTGAGATTATTTTGTAGAGTAAATCTCAGAAAAGACAGGATGATTGTTTTGCGGATGAAGGCGTAGTACACAGGGCGTGCAGTTTGCAAATTCTGTTTAGAGGATTCAACAGGATAGAGAGGAGAAGGTGCATGGAAAGGATATCAAAACCGCCAGAGGTGCGTCGACAGGAGATTATTCATACTGCAATGCGCGTGTTTTATAAAAAAGGCTATTATGCGTCCTCTATGGCGGATATTGCAAATGAAATGAAGGTTGTACCTGGACTTTGCTATCGGTACTTTAAATCGAAGCAGGAATTGTTTGACACGGCTATGCAGCAATATATTGAAGAATGTGCGGCACCCTTTTTGTGCGTTTTCGAGGAACGAGGGTGTGATTTCAGAAAAAAATTGGAACGATTGGGAGATTTGTTTCAGAGTGAAGAGAAATACAGCCGTTATCATGAATTTTTTCATCGTCCGGGAAATGAAGCGTTGCATATTATGTTATCTGTACGCATGACGCAATATATCTTGCCCAGTTTGTGTGAAGATCTTAAATGGCAGTGCAGGATGGGTTATCTCAACATAGAACAACCGGAGCTTATGGCAAAATTCCTGCTGGGAGGGATCATTGCTTTGTTGCAGGAACAGCCCGCAAATGCAGATTTGCGCTTACATTTTTTACAGCAGGCAGCAGAGCGACTGCTGTTGTGCGATGAGGAACTCTGCGTATAGAAAAATAGAAAATGCTTTTGATGGGATATCAGTTGAAGAAAGCGGGGAGGTAATAGGATGGATGCGAAGAAAAGAGATTTAGTAAGATTTTTATTTTTTTCCTCAAAACGTTTTTCAAATGGTATGCAAAAAATTTATCAACAGGTATTTGAGAATTGGAATATGTCGCCTTTCTTGATTTATATGCTTATGTTTATACATCAGCATCACCATATCACGCTGCCGCAGCTTAGCCGGGAAATGTCGATGTCGTCAGATAGCTGTAAAAAATGCGTCAATCAATTGATCCTTCGGGGTATTTTGAAGCAAGAGGAGCAAGAGGGAGGCATGTGTCTGGTATTTGCTGAACAAGGAGAAGAGATTTGCGAAAAGCTCGATAAAGGTTTGGAAGAGCTTTATAAGAATTATGAAAGAACCCTTGGCCTGGAGTTTTCTGAACAACTGGCGTATGAACTTAGCGCGGCCAGTAATTTTTTGGAAGAAAGTCAGTTATACAAGCAAAGCGTATAAAGCATATGAAGCCCTCATAAGGCCAGAACAAACCATGCTTCTAATAGTGATCACTGCCTCAGTTGTCAATCTGACAATTGAGGCTTTTATATATATTAACTACCGGCTCTGCTTGCTGTGCAAAAAATATTTGCTTGTGTTCACAAAATAGATCAGCAGTTACATCGAATGCTTTTTATTCGTCGGCTGTAGGCACGTTTTCATAGTAAAAACATTTTGAATCCTGTTCGGGGTGTACAAAAATGCTTCATTTTAAATATTGGTTTATATATGCCTATGCTTTGATCTGCTATTGCCAGGCTTCTTTTTTTATGTAAAATCAGGTTTACCTGTACCCACCATCCTAAGCATATCGTCCCAATGGAGAGAAAGGATATTTGTCAGTATGGGGATGTTGTTAAATTATTCCTTGTTCTATAGTTCGTAATAGCATTCCGTTTCTTCAGAGAGGCACTTTCAATAGCAGCCATATATTGATTGAATTCGTATTTAGAAAGACAGAATAATCCCAAATTGTTGTGCTTGTATCAAGGAGTATAAGTTATGGTCCCTTTGGTCTGAAATCTTGATTTTCCGGGACATTTTGCCAATGGGCATATGGAAAATACCATATATACGGCCCTTTGTTAAATGCAAAAAAGTTTGTAATAAGATAGAGCCTGTTTGCAGGTGAGTTTCACAAAAATTATGGAAGAACTGTGGTTAGACGGCATGCGAATACATGCCGTCCCTGCTTTTTTATCGTTGGCATCTTTTAGGAAAAAAAGTCTGTTGTATGATGAAAAAAATACGTTGTATAATAAATAGCATATACTGAATAAGTTATTTTAACAAAAACGTTATTGGAGGAGAGTGGATATACAGATCCAGGAGATGTTTGCAGCGAGATTCTTTTATAATAAATCGCTTGATTCTATGAGGTACAGAAAATCAGGCATTTCATTATAAGAAACTTTTACTTCGTAACTTTATGAACATTCTGCGTATTCTTTGATGATTTTTTAATTGCTGTTTCCTGGCTTCAGCTTGTGCAGTGTATATACAATAGGTATAGTTGATTTTTATTCAATAGGGTAAGATTTTGATATATGTTTTTGAGATGCCGCCAGGGAAGAGGGGGATGTGTTATGGAAGACGAAAAAATGATTCCCCATGTTGGTGGACAAGAAGCCGGATATTTGTTTGAATTTAAACCCGATGGTGTTTTTTTGACGGTGTATCCTTCCGATGGAAGCGTACCGGCTGTACTTTCTGATATGTGCGAGGCTTTAAAAAAGTATGGAGTTATTGATTATGATATAGAGATTTTGGTGCATACTCTGCGTGAAGCCGCGGGAAAGTCCCAGAAATTAGCTGATCATTTTGAAGTTCCCTTTGATTGCCCAGGTGAGGAGGAGACTCTGGAGAAGCAAGATGAAAAGCCTGCAAAAGAAAAGGAGGAATACGCAAAATTTACGATTGAAATCACTAAAGACCGTATGAAATCAATCGTACATATTGATTATGAAACGGGAAAATTAAAACCCGGCATGGATATGATTATGGAAGCCCTGCAAAGTAAAAATGTGATTTTTGGTATTGATTCGCAGGCCGTAGAAGCAGGGCTTGAGGATGGGGTCGAGAAGTTTACAGCAGCACAGGGGATACCAGCTATAAGTGGTATGGATGCGCATATTGACCGCAAATTCAATTTGAGTATAAGAGGAAAGCCTGTGCTTGATAAGGATGATCAGGCTGACTATAAAAATTTGAATCTTGTTGTTTTGGTGAAAAAGGGAGACCTTTTGGCAGAAAGGATTTTGCAAACGGCGGGTACTTCGGGGAGAAATGTTTTTGGTGATGAGGTTATGGCACGTCATGGCAAGCCCATACCGCTTCCAAATGGGAAAAATACTGTTGTGAAGGATGAAAACAGTATTTTGGCAGATATTGATGGACAAATTGTCGATACAGGCGGTAAGATCAGTGTAGATCCCATATTGTCCATTTCGGGAGATGTGGGAGTTTCTACAGGTAATATAGATTTTATAGGTGCCGTTCATGTCAGCGACAATGTAGAGGAAGGATTTGCCATCAAGGCTACCGGGGATATCGAAATCAAGGGCGTGGTGAGCGGCGCGACCATCGAAGGACAGAATGTCTTCATATCCGGCGGTATCCAAGGGATGCATCGGGGTAAGATTGTTGCGCATGGAGATTTGCGTGCAACTTTTGCTGAAAATGCTGATATCCAGGCGGATGGAACCATTTATATCATGGGTGTATCTCTGCATTCCCGGTTGCGAGCCGGCAAAAAACTTATTGTGGACGGTAAGCGTGGACAGGTCATAGGAGGAGCATTGGCAGCAGGCGAAGAGATACGGGCAAAAATTATAGGCAATTTTATGAATGTGTCCACACGGTTATCGGTAGGTACGAATCCGATGCTGGAAAAAAAGTATCAGGATACATGCAAAGAATATGCAGACTGCAAGAAACGCTTGCTGCAATTGACCAAGACCCTGAATACGCTGGGGAAAATCGATATGAGCAAGCTCCCGCCTGAACGTCTAAGACAAATTCGTTCACTGAAAATGTCACAATTCCCTTTAGCGGGCCTGGCAGAACGTGATGAGAAAATCATACATACTTTAGAGACTGAGATGCAAAATATTAAAAAGGGCAAGATCCGTGTTTTCGATACGATATTTCCCGGGGTGAAGATGAAAGTCAATTCTGCGATGAAGAATATTCAAACAGAACAGAAGCGCTGTACTTTTTATGTTGATGAGGATGTTGTAAGGACAGGTCCTTATTGATTGTTTTACCTGAAGGAAAGACGGCGATGGCAACACAATCTGGTGCATGCTCACACGGTCAGATGATTCAAAGCCTGAGAGCTCTGTTTTTACAAAAAGACTGCCGCACGTTTTTTCTAACGTGCGGCAGTCTCATTTTACGAATCTATTCGTTTCTCGATTCATGCAGCAGATTCATTTTCATCTCATAATACCTGGGGCTCATATCAAGGTAATGTACATGTGGATTTTCGAAGCGCTGCTCTTCCTTCCAGATTTCTGTGGACAGTTGCTTTTGTACATAATGACGTATCTCATCAAGCTGTGGCAGAGGTTTTATGCGTTTTCCATTTTTTATTACTTGCTGCTGGAGTGATTCTACACGACAGTGGCTGAAGTAACGATTTTTCCAAGGCTTTTCCGGGTCTACATAACGGTAGGCATTGGTCATATCGACAGCTTCATCCGCCTGTGTGAGCAGGTCGGCTATGGCATGTCCTTCTTCATCATAGATACGGTATACATTTTTTAAACCAGGGTTAGTGATTTTTTCGACGGTTTCCGATACTTTGATTTTAGGATGGAATATGCCTTGCTTTTCGACAGCGGCAATTTTATAAACTGCACCAAAGACCGGGTCACTTTTGGCAGTGATGAGTCGTTCGCCTACGCCAAAACCATCAATACAGGCTTTCTGATTCAGCAGAGAGGTAATCGTATATTCATCCAGACTGTTGGATACAAAAATTTTGCAATCTTGCAGGTTCGCATCATCAAGCATTTTACGCACTCTTTTCGACAGATAGGCCAGGTCCCCGGAATCGAGCCGGATGCCCTTGAGGCGTTTTCCCATGGGAGCAAGAACCTCCCGAGCTATACGGATGGCATTGGGAATACCGGAGTGCAGTACATCATAGGTATCGACCAGCAGAAGGGCAGCATCCGGATAAATTTCGGCGTAATGCCGGAAGGATTCATATTCATTGTCAAAATACATCACCCAGCTGTGTGCCATGGTGCCGCTTACCGGAATGCCGAATTGCTTTCCGGCAAGAACTGTAGCAGTGCTTCCTGCACCGCCAATGTAGGCAGCTCTTGCACCATAGACAGCTGCATCCATATTGTGGGCCCGTCGGGCGCCGAAATCCGATACACCGCGTCCGGCTGCGGCACAAACGATACGTCTTGCTTTTGTGGCAATGAGGGACTGGTGGTTTACCTGCGCCAGAATGGCAGTTTCAACCAATTGGGCATCAATAATAGGAGCAACCACTGTGATGATTGGCTCGTTCGGATACATGATGGTACCCTCAGGAAAAGCGTAAACATCACCTTGAAAGCGGAAATCCTTCAGGTAATTCAGAAAATCTTCCTTAAAAAGATGTAAAGAACGAAAATATTCAATATCTTCCAGATCAAAATGCAAATTCTCGATGTACTCAACGACCTGCTCGAGGCCGGCAAAAATAGAAAAACCGCCCTCATCCGGATTTTCACGGTAAAACACATCGAATACGACTCGCTGTGGTAAATTCTGGACATCAAAATAGCCATTCGCCATAGTCATTTCGTATAAATCCATCATCATGCTGATATTGCGTTTATCAAATTGTGTCACAGGTGATTCCTCCTAGAGTGCTGTATTAAAACCATATTACCCTTACCTGCCATTTTTTGCAAGCAATAAATCATGCGGTTTTGCAAGATCAGCGGGATGGTAACATCCGTTACAGTTCCGTTGCCGGGATTTATGATAAAATAAGAAATTAGATTTGGAAGGAGAGATGCAGATATGGGAAAATGGCTGGTGATATATTCGTCCGTTACTGGTAATACGAAATGCGTAGCTGAGGCTATGGCTGAAAAAATGCAGGATGTGGATGTCTTTTCTGTGGATAAGGTGCCAGAAGATTTTTCTATGTATGAGGTCGTAGTTATTGGTTATTGGCTGCGGCGTGGGGCGCCGGATGAGAGAACACAGACTTTTTTGCCAAAAATTCATGACCAAGCGGTCGCTTTGTTTGAGACGCATGGCGCACAGCCTTATAGTGAGCATACAATTACTGCTTTTGCGCGTGCAGCTTATCTGTTGGGGGAAGGCTGCAATATTCTTGGAACATTTGCCTGTCAGGGGAAAATCAATCCGGCGCTCATTGCGATGCGGCAAAAAGGAGGAGCGGATGACCCGCATGCCAATACGGAAGAAAATGCTGCCCGCTGGGCGTTGGCTGCAGAACATCCGAATGCGGTGGATCTTGCGGCTGCGGCGGAGTTTGCCGGATGCCTTTATCAAAAGCTTGAGATTTGGAAAAAATACCATGAAAAAATCCAGCGTTCATGATACAATGAAAGGGAAAAAGATATGATATACAAGGGGGAATCTCTATGGCAAAAAGTCTTACGGAAGTATTAGGCATAAAATATCCTGTTCTTCAGGGCGCGATGGCATGGATATCGGATGCCGGGTTTGCGGCGGCTGTATCGAATGCAGGTGGTGCCGGGATTATTTCTACTGGGGGACGTACGACGGAATATACAAGGGATGAGATTCGCCGTGCAAAATCGCTCACGGATAAACCGTTTGGCGTCAATATAATGTTAATGGCACCGAATAAAGAGGAAATCGTTAAGGTCATATGTGAAGAGAAACCGGCATTTGTTACACTTGGGGCGGGCAATCCGGTGCCGTTCATTGCACCATTGCAGGCGGCTGGCATC
>WSSedB1CaDRAFT_10000808_pt1 | contig 12818 bp, 11 predicted proteins | sample WetSurSB1Cattail_FD_9460 | JGI IMG/M metagenome (IMG submission 9460)
ACGGCCTCTGCCACGCGTCCCACACCGAGCATGTTTGCCGCAAGGCGCATCGGCGCCGGCCGCTCTTCGTGGATCTTCAGCACATCGCGGAAGGAGGTCTTCATCACCCGTTCCAGCCGGTTATAGACGTCCTGCGCCTCCCAGAACAGGTGCTGCTCATCCTGCACCCACTCGAAGTAGGACACAGTAACGCCGCCTGCGTTGCAGAGAATATCCGGAATGATGAAGACGCCTTTCGCCTCCAGAATCCGGTCAGCCGCAGGCGTAAGCGGTCCGTTGGCTGCTTCTGCGATGATGCGCGCACGCACCGCGCCTGCATTCTCGGCGTGAATCGTGTTCTCAAGCGCCGCCGGAATCAGGACGTCGCACTCCAGCGCCAGCAGTTCTTCAGGCCGGATGCTTTCCGCCTCCGGGAAGCCCGCCACCTTGCCGGTCAGTGCCTTCAGGTGCATCAGGTTGTGAATGTCCAGCCCATGCGGGTTGTAGACGCAACCGGTCGAGTCGCTCACGGCGATCACCTTTGCGCCCGCTTCGTACAACAACTGCGCGGCAATTGAGCCCGCATTGCCAAAGCCCTGCACCACAACGGTCGCGCCCTTCAGCGACATGAGCAGATGGTCGCATGCGCTCTGGATGGTGTAGAACACACCGCGGCCGGTTGCCTCATTACGCCCCAGTGACCCTCCCAGGGAGATTGGCTTGCCCGTCACGACGCCCGGAATCGGATAGCCCTTGGTCATGCTGTACGTGTCCATGATCCACGCCATGGTCTGCGAGTTCGTGTACACGTCCGGCGCGGGAATGTCCTGCTCCGGTCCGATCAGCGGCAGAATGGCGCTGGTGTAGCGGCGCGTCATCCGCTCCAGTTCGCCCAGCGACATGTGTTTCGGATCGCAGGTGATTCCGCCCTTGGCGCCGCCGAACGGAATATTCACCACTGCGCACTTCCACGTCATCCACGTAGCCAGCGCTTTCACTTCGTCCAGCGTCACCTGCGGGTGATAGCGGATGCCACCCTTGGCTGGCCCGCGTACCGAGCTGTGCTGCACACGATATGCCTCAAAGCGGCGGATATGGCCGTCGTCCATGCGCACAGGAACCGTAACGGTCAGCACGCGCTCCGGGTACTTGATCATCTCCCGAGTATCGTTATCGAGCTGCAATGCATCGGCGGCGGCGTCAAAGTTCTCCAGCGCCACGTCGTACGCATTTCCTGCGGATTTTGTCGTGAGCATTCGTTGCCCTCCTTGCTGCGAGCGCAGCGGGCAGGACCACTTCCGGCTTCATATCATCTAACTGCCTGCTCTACCGGAAGGTCCGTGTTCGGCTCCGCTCCATCGTGTGGCTCATACACAGGCATCAGCCACGTTCGATACTGGTCCAGGCGCCCGTGCGTCGCGTCGACATACAGCATCTGAATCGCGCGCGTTATCGCCCCTATGGCGCCATCTTTCACCGGCCGGTGATCCACGCGCACCACCGGTGCAATTCCGACGGCTGTTCCGGTAAAGAACAGCTCGTCGCACACATACAGTTCGCTGCGATCGATCGGCCGCTCGGCGGTGCACACGCCCAGTTCGCGCTCCGCGAGTTGCATCACCATATCGCGCGTAATGCCCTCGAGCACGTTGCCGTACACCGGCGGCGTTACCAACGCGCCCTTGCGCACCATGAACAGATTGCAGGTGGAGCCTTCAGCCACGTGACCGTCTTCGTCCAGAAGAATGGCTTCGTCGAATCCGCAACGCCGCGCCTCGTCGCTGGCCAGTGCGCTGTTCACATATGCGCCGCAGATCTTGGCCCGCGCCGGAATCGCGTTGTCTTCCACGCGACGCCATGCGCTCACTCCTGCGTGCAGTCCCTTCTCCGCATGCAGGTAGTCGCCGAATGGCAACGCGACGATTGCAAACGCGTTCTGTTCATCGGGGACCACACCCACGCGCTCTGCCGATTTATAGGCGAGCGGCCGCACGTAGACGTTGGTGCGAAATTCGTTTCTTCGCATCAGCTCCAGCGTGATCTCGCAAAGAGCTTCAGTGGACGCCGGGACCTCGATGTGCAGGATGCCGCAGTTGTGCTTCCAACGCTCATAGTGCTCGGCAGGGCGCAACACGTAGAGTTGCTGGTCAGCGTCGTCCCAGTGCCCGCGAATCCCTTCAAACACGCCGGTCCCGTAGTGCAGGGCGTGGGTCAGAATGCCCACCTTCGCCTCGCGCAGCGGCATGAACTCGCTGGCAAAGTACACGATCAGGTTCGGATCCGCCTCGGCTCGCATCTCACACCTCCTGCAGAACCTCCTGCAGCACTTCGCGCGCCAACTCGCGTCCCCGCGTCAGCGCGCATTCGTCCAACTCGACCCACTTCGGATTTTTCACCAGGCGCCGTAACGCCGCGTCAATGCTTGCCTGCGGCAACCCCGGTGTCATCTCCAGCAACGCGCCCAACATCACCATGTTGGCCGCGCGCGCATCGCCGAGAGCATCGGCAATCTGCGTAAACGGCCGCGCCAGCACGTGCACATCCTGCCGCGCACAATCCGGGGGAAACTCCTCGCCGTTGTAGATCACCCATCCGCCGGGTTGCACGTTGGCATCGAACTTGCGCAGCGAGGGCTCGTTCATCGCGATCAGCACGTTTGGCGCCGTCACCAGCGGCGAATCGATGGGCTCATGCGCCAGCCGCACATGGCAGTTTGACGTGCCCGAGCGCATTTCAGGACCATAGGAGGGCAGCCACGATACTTCCAGACCCGCGTCCAGACCAGCCTCGGCCAGCACCTCGCCCAGCAGTAGCACGCCCTGCCCCCCAAAGCCTGCAACGCGCACGCGCAGGTCGATCGCCGCATCCGTTGCACACACTGCGTCTTCCGCCAGGTCCTCATCGCCGTCGATGCCGAGTATGCCCGGCAGCGCCTCAAGCGCGGGAGCAGTTTTCGGCATGGGGCGCGGCGTAGCGTCCTTCGTGCGGTCGCGATACACGCCGAGCGGGAAGGTTTTCTCCATCTCCTCACGTACCCAGCGCTGCGCGTCCACCGGCTTCATCTTCCAAATGGTCGGGCACGGCGAAAGTACCTCGATCAGTGAGAACCCAAGTCCGCGCACCTGATTTTCCATTGCGCGGCGGATGGCGCGGTCGGCATGCGCCACTTGCTTGTTGTCGCCCAGCCCCACTCGTTCGATGTAGACAGGCGCCTCCAGCGTTGCCAGCAGCTCGCTCACCCGGAGCGGATAGCCCTCGTTCAACGGGTTGCGGCCATCGGGCGTAGTCGTCGTCTTCTGACCGATCAACGTTGTCGGTGCAGCCTGTCCGCCGGTCATGCTGTAGACGGCATTGTTCACAAAGATGACGGTGATGTTTTCACCGCGATTGGCCGCATGGAGGATTTCTGCCGAACCGATTGCAGACAGGTCTCCGTCGCCCTGGTAGCTCACAACCACGCTGCCGGGGTGGCTGCGCTTCATCGCCGTAGCCACAGCAGACGCGCGCCCATGCGCCGCCTGCACATTGCCCACGTCGAAGTAGTAGTAGGTGAACACCGAGCAGCCGACCGGCCCCACGAGGATGGTGCGGTCTTTTATGCCCAGATCATCGATCGCTCGCGCGAGCATCTTGTGTACCGTGCCGTGGCCGCAGCCGGGGCAATAGTGCGTTGCATGCTGCAATTCTTCCTTGCGCTCGTAACGCTCGTAGAACGCCTTCGGTTTGGCGTAGGCCACTTCGTATTCTGCAATCGATTCGCTAGACATGCGCCATCTGCTCCTCTGCCGCTGCTGTCTCCAAACCCATGCGCGCCGCCAGTTCGCGTACAAATGCGAACACCTCGTCGTGCGACGGCACGTTGCCGCCCATGCGATTCAGGAACTCCACGGGGCGCGCGCCGTTCAGCGCCAGCTTTACGTCTTCCAGCAGCTGCCCGTTGCTCATCTCGACCACCACAAACACCCGCGCGCGGCGCGCCAATCGCTCAAACTGCGCCGTCGGGAACGGGTACAGAGTGATGGGCCGCAGCACGCCCACGCGCAAGCCTTCCGCGCGCGCTTCAGCTGTCACTGCCTTCAAAATGCGCCCGACGATGCCGTAGCCCACAAGCACGATCTCCGCATCTTCCGTGCACCACGCTTCGCTGCGCGTCTCGTTTCGCTCGGCTTCGCGATACTTGGTCTCGAGCTTGCGCACGTGCGCCTCCAGCGCGTTGGCTTCCATATGCAATGAGGTGATCAGATTGCCGCGCGACTCCTGTGTGCCCGCCACTGCCCACCCCGGCAGTCGCGGCGCCACAGCCGACCTGGGAAACGCGACCGGCTCCATCATCTGACCTACAAAGCCATCGGCCAGCACCACCACCGGGTTGCGATAACGGTCGGCCAGGTCAAAGGCCCACGCTGTCAGGTCTGCCATCTCCTGGGCGGAGTTCGGCGCTAAGACCAGTGTGCGATAGTTGCCATTGCCGCCGCCCTTCACCACTTGGTGATAGTCGCCCTGCTCTGAGGCGATGTTGCCCAGCCCCGGCCCGCCGCGCGTTATGTCGGCGATCACGCAGGGTAGCTCCGCGCCAGCCATGTAGCTGATGCCTTCCTGCATCAGGCTGATGCCCGGGCCGCTTGAAGCCGTCATGCAGCGCACGCCTGCCGACGAGGCGCCGTAAAGCATGTTGATCGCCGCGACCTCGCTCTCCGCCTGCAGAAACACGCCGCCGACCTGCGGCAGATAGAGCGCCGCAGCTTCGGTGATCTCGCTCGCCGGCGTAATCGGATAGCCATAGAAGGCGCGGCATCCGGCGAGAATTGCGCTGCGCACGATCGCTTCGTTGCCCTTCATCAGTTGCTTGCGCATGCAGCCACCCCCGTCTCCGTTTGCAACGCCGCGACCATGCGCTTTACGGTGCGCAGCACAGTGATCGCGCCCGGCTCAGGACACACCAGAAAGCAGATGCCACAAGCCGTGCAGCCAGAGCCCTTGTACATCGCAGTGCGATAGCCGTAGTGGTTCATCCGCTCGCCCATGGCAATCGCCTTGGGTGGGCAAGCCTCAACGCAGAGCCCGCATCCCTTGCACTCTTCTTCGTTCACCCGCAGCAGACCCCGATCCTGCCTTTCAGCGTTCATGCGTTACTGCTCCTCTCTGCGTCCGTCCTCAAGCAAAATCCGATACAACCGCCTTGCGCTCCAGGTAGTGCGCGCGCCGTGCAAACTCATCGAGCTCGGCCTGGAAGAGCGGATCGGCAATCGCGATCAGCGCCTCGGCACGCTCGCGCAGCGTTTTGCCATGCAGATATGCGATGCCGTGCTCGGTGACAACATAGTGCACATCTGCACGCGAAGTGACGACGCCTGCTCCAGGCTCCAGCACCGGCACAATGCGCGATACCGCGCCATGCTGCGCCGTCGAAGGCAATGCAATGATCGGCACGCCGCCGCGCGAACGCGCCGCACCGCGAATGAAGTCGAGCTGTCCGCCGAATCCGCTGTAGGGCTTGGTGCCCAGCGAGTCTGCGCACACCTGCCCGGTCAGGTCCACCTGCAGCGCGGAGTTGATCGCCACCATGCGATCGTTCTGCGCGACCACATAGGGATCGTTGGTGTACGCAATCGGGCGAAACTCGCAACTCGCATTGTGGTTGATGAAGTCGAACAGCCTCTTGGTGCCCAGCACGAACGCCGCCACCAGCTTGCCGCGATGCAGCGTCTTACGCTCACCATTGATGATGCCCTTCTCGATCAGCTCAATCACGCCGTCGGAGAACATCTCGGTGTGAATGCCTAGATCGCGCTTGTCGTCCAGGCAGCTCAGCACGGCCTCGGGAATGCCGCCGATACCGGTCTGCAGCGTAGCTCCATCGGGAACGAGCGAGGCAACATTGCGCGCCACGCGCAGGTGTGTCTCAGTGAATTGCTCACTGCGCAGTTCCAGCAACGGATGCGACGTTTCGACGATGGCCGAAATGTGACTCACGTGGATGAACGTGTCGCCATGCGTGCGCGGCATCTGGTCGTTCACTTCGGCAATCACAATCGGCGCGCAGCGCGCGGCTGTCAGCGTACAGTCCACCGTTGTGCCCAGGCTGACAAACCCGTGAGCGTCGGGCGGCGACACCTGCATCAGCACCACGTCCAGTGGCAATGCGCGGCTCTCGAACAGCGCTTCAATTTCGCTGAGGAAGATCGGCGTGTAATCCGCGCGTCCCGCAGCCACCGCAGCCCGCACATTCGCACCCAGAAACAACCCGCGATGGCGGAACCGCCCCTCGAATTCCGGCTTCGTATAGTCAGCACTGCCCAGCGTCATCATGTGCACTACTTCCACGTCGCGCACTGACGGCGCACGTGCCACCAGCGCGTCCACCAGCGCTGCGGGCGTGCCGCAGCCAGACTGGATCCACACGCGCATTCCGGAGCGCACTGACTCCAGAGCCTGTGCGGCTGATGTGCACTTGTTGTGATAGTCATCAAGCGGCAACTCGGTCGGATGCCACTGACTGCGCTGTGCGACCATATCAGGTCCGTCTTCGCCTATCGGCTTCCCAAACCCGTTTGCAACCATGCAAAGCGCCTCGCGGCTTTCCGGGAGATACTCCTCCCTAAAAGCCCGATGTATGGTGCGCTTCGGTCTGAAAGCGAAGCAGTGACAGGCATCACGACACTCGCCGGGGATTGCACCGGCGGTAACGGTCTGAATCTGAGCAGAATAACGTGAAATAAGTTACACAGAATCAGCAGCTTGCGTCAGGAGCTCTCCGGCCGGAGCGCGCGCAGGACTTTGGCTGTGGTGACCGCCTGGCCTACGTGGCGCTGGGTGTGGTCGGCCACGTGGATGAGCGCGCCGCCGATCGAAGTCGGAAGCTGCTTGCGGCCCACCCCACGCGGGACGTTGAAGTCGGCCCCGGCCAAGGTGCGCACCCGCTCGGCGGCGTTGGCAAACGAGGCTTCCACCTCGCCCAGCAGCTCGGCCAGTGACTCGTCGCCCCCCTGCTCGGCCTTGAGCACAGTAAGTTGTTCGTTGGTCAGTTGCCCGCCCTCGGCGTAGGTAAGGATGCGGTCGATCGAGCGGGCAATGTGCTTCAAGTGAAAGGACAGCGGCGTTAGCCCGAGCGGCGCTCGGTGCACTTCGGCATCCGTCAGCCCGGCTGTCCATCTGGTGATGTCGTCCTGGGCGAGATCGAGCGCATGCAGCACGGCGCGGCCCACCGCGGGCACGTCAGAATACGTGCCGCGGAGCCACGGCTCAATGTAAGGAGTGGGAGCAGGTGAAGTGCTCATGGGGAGTCTCCTTGCGCGCAACTGAATTGTGCTTGACCTAGCTAGCGCTCTTCACGCGAACGACGGTGATCTTAGCGAAGCCCTCTTCAAACACCGGCGGCTTCAGCTTTTCCGCCATGCGGCGCATCACTTCTTCGCTCACGGAGCGGTCGCGCTGGCGGTTGCGGTCCAGGCATACTTCGAGCGGCACGTCGAAAAAGACCGCCTGCACCTCATAGCCGAAGCTCTTGGCCATCTTGATCCACTGGCGGCGCTCATGAACCGACAGATTGGTGGCGTCCACGTAGTTCCACGGCATCTTGGCGATCAGGCGCGCGCGCAGCAGCGAGCGCAACGTGGAGAACACGAGCCCCTGGTAGCGCTGCTCCTCCACATCGTCAAAGAGGATGTTGCGCAGCAGATCGCTCGAGAGCGGAGTCACGCCGCGGCGGCGGAACCACGTCGTCTTGCCCGAGCCGGGCAGGCCGATGGCGAGCACCACGTAGCCTTTTGGCTCCTGTGGCGAGCGCCCAACGGGCTCAACCTCGGCTGGAGGCACCGACGGCGACTCAGGCTGCGTTTCCATCTCGAGTCGGCCGGCGGCCGATGGGTCAGCCCAGCTTTCCCGCGCTGCCTCAGCGGGAGCCACCTTGTGCCGTGACGGTTCCTGGGCACGAGGCACCTGTTCCTGCGCGCGCGGCGCAGGGGCTGTGGGCGTATCCAGGTACGAGGGCACCAAGGGGCGCGGTTGATTGGAAGGAACTTCCTGGCCGATCTTGCCGGTGGATTCCGAAAGATTAGGGGCGCGTCTGGAACGTCGTCTCATGCGACCTGAACACCTGCATTTCTTCTACCGGGATACCACACAACCTCCAGCCGCTGCAAATGCTGGATTTGCACCCCGCGCTGCGGAGAACCTGCTTCGGCATGGCCTGTTCCGGCCTCGGCGCTGACGCGCACATTTTTTCACCCTTCTCTCTGGTGTGCATTCCGTCACATCCGGTCGTTGGTGGCGCACGGCACAATATGGATGGCGGAAATTCCGCCTGATTCGCAGTCAGTTTTCATTTCAGCGCGGATACCCAAAGTGGTACGATCAAGGGTTTGGTGGAAATGCCTGCTGTTGCGCGCATAAGTGCCGCCGAACCGAGCGAAATCCAACTTCAGCCTCACCCAAAATACGAAGGAGAACACACAATGGCAGTTAAGGTTGGCATCAACGGCTTCGGCCGAATTGGCCGCAACGTTTTGCGCGCCGCCCTCGGCAATCCCGAGATCGATTTTGTCGCTGTGAACGACTTGACCAGCCCGGCGACGCTGGCTCATCTGCTCAAGTACGACTCCATCCTCGGAAACCTGCCCAACGACATCAAGGCCGGCGAAGACTTCATCTCCGTGGACGGCAAGAAGATCAAGGTCTACGCCGAAAAGGATCCCGCCAAGCTGCCCTGGGCTGAGGTCGGCGCGCAGATTGTGGTCGAGTCCACTGGCCGCTTTACCGATGCCAACGTGGCCAAGGCCCACCTCGGACCGACCGTCAAGAAGGTCATCATCTCGGCTCCAGCCACCAACGAAGACATCACCCTCGTGCTCGGCGTCAATCAGGACAAGTACGACCCGGCCAAGCACAACGTGATCTCCAATGCGAGCTGCACCACCAACTGCCTGGCCCCCGTGGTGAAGGTCATCTTGGAAACATGCGGCATTGTCAGCGGTATCATGACGACCATTCACTCCTACACCAACGACCAGGTCATCCTGGACTTCCCGCACAAGGACCTGCGCCGCGCCCGCGCTGCTGCTCTGAACATGATCCCCAGCTCCACGGGCGCCGCCAAGGCCCTCAAGCTGGTCATCCCTGAGACCGCCGGCAAGCTGGACGGCTTCGCCATCCGCGTCCCAACCCCCAACGTTTCGATCGTCGACCTCACCTTCATCAGCGAGAAGACGACCGACGCCAAGGCCGTGAACGCGGCTCTGAAGGCTGCGGCCGAGGGCGAGCTGAAGGGCATCCTGGGCTACGACGAGAACCTGCTGGTCAGCTCCGACTTCAAGGGCGACAAGCGCAGCTCGATCGTTGACGGCCCGCTGACCAAAGTCGTCGGCAACAGTGTGAAGGTGCTCAGCTGGTACGACAACGAGTGGGGCTACTCCAACCGTGTCGTCGACCTGATCGGCTTCCTGGCCAAGAAGGGTCTCTAATCCAGATTTCAGGTGTCAGTGAACAGGGCTAAGCTACGCCCCGATCACTGACACCTGATCCCTTACCTCATGTTCCTTGTTTTCTCCCATGCGACAGAACATCAGTGGCGGTTCACCTTACGAGCCAATCATCGGCTTCTCGCGTGCCGTGCGGGTGGGCAGTTCCGTTCATCTTTCCGGAACGGGCCCCGTCGGCGCCGACAACGAAGACGCCGCAGGCCAGACGCGCCGCATCTTCGCCATCGCGGCTGAGGCGCTCAAGCAGGCCGGCGCATCCCTGAACGACGTAGTACGCACCCGCATGTTCCTGACCCACGTTGAAGACTGGGAAGCCGTGGGCCGTGTGCACGGCGAGTTCTTCTCCAACATTCGTCCCGCCGCCACCATGGTGGTTGTTGCGCAGTTGCTCAACCCCGCGTGGCGCATTGAGATCGAGATGGATGCCGTGATCTCCGGCTCCACAACTGACAAGTAACCTATTTCAAGGAAGGCACAGCACCATGTCCAAGCTCACCATTCGCGACATCGATCTGGCCAACAAGCGGGTCTTCATCCGCGTCGACTTCAACGTGCCGCTCACTGAAGACGGCTCGACCATCACCGACGACACCCGCATTGTGGCCACGCTGCCCACCATCGCTTATGCCCTGCGCAACAAGGCCAAAGTCATCCTCGCCTCCCATCTGGGCCGCCCCAAGGGCAAGCCGAATCCGAAGTACTCGCTGCGCCCGGTGGTCGACCGTCTGCGCACTTTGCTGGCCAAGGAGCTGGGCGAGAGCGTGAATGTGGCCTTCGCCCCCGACTGCATTGGCGAAGTGGCCAGCACGCTGGCTCGCCAGCTGGAGTCCGGCCAGGTGCTGCTGCTCGAGAACCTGCGCTACCACGCGGAAGAGGAAGCTAACGACCCGGCCTTTTCCAAGGCACTGGCAGGGCTGGCCGAGGTCTACGTGAACGACGCGTTCGGCTCCGCGCACCGCGCCCACGCTTCCACCGAGGGCATCACCCACTTCCTGAAGCCCGCCGTTGCCGGCCTGCTGATGGAAAAGGAGATCACCTATCTAGGCAAAGCGCTTGAGGCTCCCGAAAAGCCCTTCGTGGCCATCATCGGCGGCTCCAAGATCTCCGGCAAGATCGACGTGATCGACAACCTGCTCGACAAGGTGGATACCCTCGTCATCGTTGGCGGCATGGCTTACACCTTCCAGCGCGCCCTCGGCGTCGCCACCGGCAAGTCGCTCGTCGAAGAAGACAAGATCGACATGGCGAAGGCCGCGCTCGCCAAGGCGAAGACCAAGGGCGTCAACCTGCTGTTGCCGGTCGACAACATCCTCGCCGACAACTTCGCTGCCGACGCCAAGACCCAGGAGTGGGATACGGCGAAGGACTTCCCGGCCGACTGGCAGGGTCTGGACATCGGCCCCAAGTCCATCGCGGCCATCGAGGACGTAATCGAGGGCGCCCGCACCATCGTGTGGAACGGCCCGGCCGGCGTCTTCGAGTTCCCGCGCTTTGCCGTGGGCACCAATGCAATCGCCAAGGCTGTAGCGGCCAACAAGGCGGCTACCTCCATCATCGGCGGCGGTGACTCGGTTTCGGCCATCAACAAGACGGGCCTGGCTGACCAGATCACCCACATCTCCACCGGCGGCGGCGCCTCGCTCGAGTTCCTCGAAGGCAAGAAGCTGCCCGGCGTAGAAGCCCTGACCAATAAGTAAGCATTGCATGCAGCGGGCGCTCGCTGATCGCTCGCACAGGCATCGTGCCGAACATGCAACCTCCGTGTTGAATCAGCGCTGATGCGCGAAAATCAAAGGCCGTATCCAGCCCCGCAACCGGCGAAAGAGTGAAGCCGGTTGCGGGGCTTTCTCGTTCAAGTGAAGAAACAACGGTAAGATACTCGAGTGCCGGGGCACACAATCCCCCGGCAGGAGAAACACAGTGAGCTATTACACGCGGGTGATGTCCACCGACGAGGAGTTCCCGCCCTTCGACGAGCTCGCGCTGTGGGTGCGCTCAGAGCATCCCGGTTACAAGCTGACCCTCGAAGACGGCGAAGAGGAGGAATGGGAGTCTCTGCTGCTGCTGAGCGACGACGACGTGGAAGTTGCGCTGCTCGAGCGAATCCCGGTGTTTCAGCCGGACGAGATGGAGGAGTTCCTCGAAGAAATCGAAGGCTGCAAGCCTGAGACGGGCGTTGCATGGCTCAAGGAATACTTCGCCAAGGTCCAGACGATCTACGCTTTCCACCACTTGATCGGCGCGGAGACCGAGGAGGGAGGCAATGTGCTTCACGCCTTGCGCGCGCACCTCTGGGAGCGCGGCGATTCGATCATCCAGGCCGACAACGAGGGCTACACCAACGAAGAGGGCTTCCATATCATCTGGCAGTTTTCCGACTCGGTCTCTGGTCCGTGGAACATGGGCGTTCTGCAGGACGGAACCTGGTATCACTTCAAAATGGACCTCGGCGACCCGGACCATCGCGCTGCGTTTCTTCGCGGGGAAGTGCCGGACGATCTGTCCGCGGTTCGGGTCGCCGGCTAGCAGGCAGGCCGGGAAGCGATTTACGCGCCTGTACCACTGCCGATTTCTCCGCCGTGTGCCCGCCGTCACCCCAAGTCGTGCTTTCCATCCGATAAAATTGCCGTGAGGAACTCTGCACAATGTCACGCACGAAACTGATTGCCGCCAACTGGAAGATGTATAAGACGCCGACTGAAGCCAAGGCGTTTGTCGAAGCCTTTTTGCCCCTCGTCGCCGGCCACACGCGCGACGAGATCGCCCTGTTCCCTTCGCCCGTGCTGCTGCCCACGGTGATTGAAGCCGCAAAGGGCTCCAACGTCGCTGTCGGCGCACAGAACATCCACTTTGCCGAGGAGGGCGCCTATACCGGCGAGACCTCCATTGCCCAGCTCAAGGCTGTCGGCGGCACCCACACGCTCATCGGCCACTCGGAGCGCCGCCAGTACTTTGCCGAGACCGACGAGATTGTGAACAAGAAGCTACACGCGGCGCTCAAGAACGGCATCGTGCCCATTGTCTGCATCGGCGAAGTGCTGGCCGAGCGCGAGGCTGGCAAGACGGCCGACGTGCTCAAGACGCAGGTCACCGGCGCCTTTGCGGGGATCACGCCCGAGGCCGCCGCGCCGATCATCATCGCCTATGAGCCCGTGTGGGCCATTGGTACCGGCAAGACCGCCACGCCCGAGATGGCCGTGGAAGCGCACAAAGTGGTCCGCGCGGAAGTTGCCAAGCTGCTGGGCGCTGACGTGGCCGCCAAGATGCGCATCCTCTACGGCGGCAGCGTGAAGCCCGACAACGCGACCGCGCTGCTCGGTCAGGACGAGATCGACGGCGCCCTGGTGGGCGGCGCGAGCCTGA
>WSSedB1CaDRAFT_10000809_pt1 | contig 12795 bp, 5 predicted proteins | sample WetSurSB1Cattail_FD_9460 | JGI IMG/M metagenome (IMG submission 9460)
CTTGATCCGGCTCCGGCCACTGGCGTAGGGGATCATGTGGTTTGCGGCATGCTCCAGGGCCGGCTGGTCGCGCATGAAAAAGGTGAAGGCCATCTACTTCCTCCTCTTTCCATTTTGCTGAACAGTTCAAAGCTGTCCTTGTCATGGAGCATGACATTTCAAGTTGCATGCCGTACAACCATGAAAAGTCACATTTTAAAACATCCTATTAAATCGTTATGAGTGTCTGGCAAAAAGAGGGGGGGGAATTCAAAATGTGGAGATCTGTTGCATGCAACACTTCTGTTGCCAGAGGCCAGCAACAAAAGTGTTGCATGCAACAGAAAAACAACCCTCACCTGTTAAGGCAAGGAGGATGATTGCTTGCAAAAAATTACAACAAATCAATTAATTTGGGCAATGGCGGAAGAATTTGCTGGAGTTTGCGGTAAACGGTACTGCGGTTGACGCCAAGCAGACGGGCGGCCTTGGCCTTATTGCCCCCTGTTTTTTTCAGCGCCTCTTCAAGGGTTATTTGCTGAACCGGGACAATATTAGGTTTTTCATCGGGCCGATCATGGCTGACGGCATTGAGGAAGTCCTGTGGCAAATGTTCCACCGATATGATTGTGGCGGGACAGAGGATTGCCGCATGTTCAAGAGTGTGTTCCAGCTCGCGCACGTTTCCCGGCCAGGAATGGAACAGGAAAAGCTCCATAACCTCACGGGATACAGCACTGAAAGACCTTTCAAACTTCTGGCTTAATTTTTCCAGAAAATGTTCGACCAGCAACGGAATGTCATCTAGCCGGTCTCTCAAGGGTGGAATGATCAGGCGAACCACATTCAAACGGTAATAGAGGTCATGCCGGAAAGTACCGAGCCGCACCTTTTCGACCAGATCCTGGTTGGTAGCCGCAATGACCCGCACATCAACCTTGATGGGAGCCGAGTCGCCAACCAGCTCGAACTCCTGCTCCTGAAGCACGCGCAACAGCCTCATCTGCATGGCAAGGGATATGTCGCCGATCTCGTCCAGAAAGATCGATCCCCCGTTCGCCTTCTGAAAACGGCCGATCTTGGCACTTACCGCGCCGGTAAAGGCCCCGCGTACATGGCCGAACAGTTCGCTTTCCAGGAGGTGTTCCGACAGAGCGGCACAGTTGACCTTCACAAATGGTTTGTTTCGCCTGCATCCCTGGTGGTGCAATGCCGCCGCGACCAGCTCTTTGCCAGTGCCGCTTTCACCATTGATGAGAACGGTAGTCTGCACATTGGCCAGCGCCTCAATCAGTGTGTACATCCGCTGCATGGCACCATTGCCGCCAATGATTCCACTATAGACGTTTTGCCGGTGGAGCTGTGTTTGCAGGAAGACCAATTCTGTATCGTCTCGTATTATGGCTACTGCTCCGCTTATAGCTCCATTGCCCTCAACTACCGGGGATGCGCTGAGACTGATAATCCGTTTTGCCCCATTCTTCGTATGGCATTCGAGACGACGGACAGTTCGCTTCAAGCCGTCCTGGAGCACTTTAGCCAGGGTTTGCCGGCATGCTCCACTGCATCCGGATTTGATTGAATGAATGGGGGCGTTAAGATCATCCATGGTGTAACCGCAGAACTTCATGGCAGCTTCATTGACTTGGACCAGGCGGTTATCGCAGTCCACAAGCGTGATTCCGTCGGAAGCGCTGTGGAAGATGGCATCCAGGTTGGCCTGTTTGCGCTCGCTTTCCTTAACGAGTCTCTTACTGAACAATGCGCGCTGGGCGATGGAGATGATCTGATGGGAAGGAATCGGTTTGGTGAGATAGTCGAATGCGCCCAACCGGAGTGCTTCAGCTGCGGATTGGACATCCGGCTGTCCGGTAATCAGGACTACCCGTGCATTCTTATCGTACTCCTTGATCTGACGCAAGAGGTCGATGCCGGTGCCCTTGCCGAGATAGATGTCGGCTATGATCAGGTCGTATGTTTTATCCAAAAGGAGCTGTTCGGCTTCGCAAATACTTGATGCACAGTCAACTTCGTAACCTTCCCGCTTAAAAAAGATGCTGAGAAGATTTTGCATCGACTGTTCGTCATCAACGATGAGAACAATAGGTGTAACGATTGTCATAAGCGTACCTAATCCTGCAAATTCAAAAACTTTCCCCGGCCCATCCCAGAGAATGTCATTTTTTATGTATCGGTGCCGAAGTAATGAAACTTTAAGTGCGGTTGAAAATTTGGCATACATCCGGACGGCGGATTTGATACAACAACACCACCTGGCTGTTTTTTTATATTATGGCAAGCCTTGCCCGTATGGAACGGAAACTCAGTATTGAACAGACACCGATTCGATGGATACCTATCAAAGCTTTTCAATATATATGAACTGATCTCGGAGATAAAGCGGGTTTCAGGTAGCACCGGTAAAACATTCAAGAATTCCGCAGAGGAAAACCATGGATAAACAGGCAACAATTTTAATCGTGGATGATGATCAAAACAATATTTTGTTCATAAAATCTGCTCTCAAAGACGAGTATAATCTTCTTACTGCTCAAAACGGGTATGACGCCATCAATCTCGTAAAGAAATACAATCCAGATCTGGTTCTATTGGATATCATGATGCCTGATTTGGATGGTTACGATGTATGCGGCAGCATCAAGGCTGATGCCTCGTTTGCCGACATTCCCATAATTTTCCTGACTGCCCTGGATACTCTTGAAGGAGAACTGCCGGGACTTAAACCCGGGGGGATTGACTACCTTTCTAAACCGGTCAATATAAATCTGCTCAAATTGCGGATATACAACCACCTTGAACTAAAGAAACGCAATGACCTGGTAAGGGAACAACGGAATCTGCTGGCACGCCAGAAAGAAGAACTCGCTAACGTGCTGACGGAATTGGAGTCGCAGAACAAACGTCAACGTGAGGCTGTAGAAAACTATCAGACGTTGTTTCGTGAGATGCTGGATGGTTTTGCATTACATGAGATCGTCTGCGATGAGCAGGGAAATCCGGTCGACTACCGCTTCATTGCCGTCAACCCGGCCTTTGAACGGCTAACCGGCTTGAAGGCAATCGACATACTGGACCGGACTATTATGGAGGTGCTGCCCGGCGCCGAACGGCACTGGATTGAGGTTTACGGCAAGGTAGCCATGAGCGGTGAACCGGCCTTCTTCGAAAACAATCACGATGGGTTGAAAAAACACTACGAGGTTACGGCATTCAGATCTTCACCCAACCAGTTTGCCTGTATCTTTATCGACATTACCGAGCGCAAACAGGCGGAAGAGGTGCTACGGGTAAGTGAAGAACGGCACCGGGCCATCCTTCAGACGGCTATGGACGGCATCTGCCTGGCGGACACAAACGGACGTCTGCTGGAAGTAAATCAAGCCTATTGCCGCATGAGCGGCTACAGCATGCCGGAACTGCTGGGAATGCGCGTTCACGACCTGTATACTGATGAAACGGAAGGTGATATCATCGCACGTATCCAAAAAATTATCACACAGGGAGAAGACCGTTTTGAGTCCCGCCTCCGCAGCAAGAATGGCACTGTTTTTAATGTCGAAGTCAGCGCCAACTACCGGCCCGACAAAGACGGTCAGCTTGTGGTTTTTCTGAGGGACATCACGGCTCGCAAAAAGGCCGAAGAAGAAAAACTGCTTTTGGAACGACAACTCCATCAGGCCCAGAAGATCGAATCCATAGGCCGCCTGGCCGGCGGCGTGGCCCATGATTTCAACAACATGCTGGGAGTTATTCTCGGTCACACCGAACTACTGCTGATGGATATAACTCCTTCACATCCGTTTTTTGCCGGACTTACGGAAATCCGCACAGCCGCGGAACGTTCCGCGAATCTCACGCGCCACCTGCTGGCCTTTGCCCGCAAGCAGACTATCACCCCCAAAGTGCTGGACTTGAACGAGACCGTGGCGGGCATGCTCAAGATGCTGCAACGTCTGATCGGCGAGAATATCCGGATCATCTGGCAGCCGGGCGCCGGCCTGTGGCCGGTCAGGGTGGACCCATCCCAGATCGACCAGATTCTGGCCAACCTGTGCGTCAACGCACGCGACGCCATCACCGATATCGGCAAACTCAGTATCGAGACGGGCAACAGCGTTTTGAACGCAGAATACTGCGCCGCTCATCTGGGGGCCACACCCGGGGAATATACGCGGATCGTCGTCAGCGACGACGGCTGCGGCATGGACAACGACGCGCTGGCCAAAATCTTCGAGCCCTTTTTCACGTCCAAGGAATCCGGCAGGGGCACTGGTCTGGGGCTGTCCACGGTCTATGGAACCGTCAAGCAGAGCAACGGCTTTATAGATGTTATCAGTGAGCCGGGCCAGGGAACAACATTTACGATCTATCTGCCCAGGCATGTGAGCGAGCTTGAGCGGGCGCGGGCGGCTGACGCGCCGGAACCGCTCATATGCGTTCATGAGACCATACTGGTGGTGGAGGACGAGCACAATATGCTTAAGATGACTTCTCAGATGCTCGAAAAGCAGGGGTACTCCGTGCTCCAGGCCGACTCTCCGGACAACGCCTTACATCTAGCCCGGGAACACGCCAGTAAGATACAGTTGCTCATGACCGACGTGGTTATGCCCGGAATGAACGGCAAAGAGCTGGCCCAAAAACTGCTGTCCTGCTACCCGAACCTGAAGATCCTCTTTATGTCCGGCCATACCGCCGATATCATTACGCGCCACGGTGTGGTTGAAGAGGGAACGTACTTCATTCAGAAACCTTTCTCTCTTCCAGTTCTTGCAAGAAAGGTACGCGATGTGCTGGACAGCAACTAATTATTTTTTGTTTCTGTCTCCACCCACTCTTATTAATTGGTTTTTTTTCTGCGTGTGGTACATTTCGCAAGGTATCAACGAGCCTTATCTCAACCGGCGACACCGAACATTCACGGCGTAGATCAGTTTCAGTCTGCTTGAAATGGACTCGAAGCAAAACCTGACCCCGACCGAGGTATACGTACATGCCCCCTAAAAAGAAGTCATCTTCAGGAGAATGCGGCATGGATTCAGCGTTCGAATCCACCATCGAAGCGGAAAGAGCCGCCGCTCCGTGTCCAATCACGGTGGGCATCGGCGCCTCCACAGGTGGCCAGGAGGCCCTGGAGCAGTTGTTCACTGCCATGCCTTCCGATTGCGGCCTCTCTTTTGTGGTAATCATGCACCTGCCCCCCGGCGGTCTGTCATTCCTGACCGAAATGCTGAGACGTTACACCACGATGGAGGTTGTGACGGCCGAAGAAGGGCTGCCGCTCCGGCCGAACTGGATCTATGTGATACCCGCCGGCCAGGCTATAACAGTAAGCAACGGCCTGCTCCGTTTCGAAGAGCCGGGTACGGCCGAGATGCACCACCCCATTGACTGTTTTTTCCGCTCGCTGGCCGCGGAAGCCGGCCCACGCGCCATTGCGGTGATCCTCTCCGGCTCCGGCACGGACGGTAGCGAAGGCGTGAAGCAGGTCAGGGAAGCAGGCGGGATCGTCATTGTCCAGGAACCGGACACGGCCATCAATCCCGCCATGCCGAAGAGTGCCATCGCCAGCGGAGCGGTGGATCTGGTCCTGGCGGCAGAAAAGATACCGGCCAGAATCGCCGAGATCACCCAAAGTAGATGCAGACTCTCCTCCCAGGTATGCCGGGAGATCACACTCAATGAAGAGCTGCGTGCAATATTCAGCATCGTCAAAGCCAAGACCGGTCACGATTTCAGCTCCTACAAGAGCAACACCGTCATGCGGCGCATCGAACGGCGCATGATAGTGAACGATATGTCCGGAATCGGAAAGTACATCTCTCTGCTTCGGGAAAACGCCCAAGAGGCCCAGGCCCTCTGCCAGGACATCCTTATCGGCGTGACGAGCTTCTTCCGCGATCCCGAGGCGTTTGCCATCCTGTCCGAAAGGATTCTCCCACGACTACTCGCGAAGCGCGACCCCGACGACCCGTTGCGCATCTGGCATGCCTGCTGTGCCACCGGCGAAGAGGTCTACTCGATGGCCATGTTGGTCCGGGAGTACCTGAACGAGCATCAACTCAATGTCAAGGTACTGATATTCGCCAGCGACATCGACGAGGTGGCCATTGCACAAGCACGGGCCGGGCTCTATAGCGACGATGCCGTAGCAGAGGTCGGGGAGGAGCGGCTCAAAACCTTCTTCATCAGGACCACCAGCCACTGGCAGGTGACAAAACCGCTACGGGAGATGGTCGTCTTCGCCCACCACAGCCTGATCAAGGACCCCCCCTTCTCACGGCTCGATCTGCTGGTCTGCCGCAACTTCCTTATCTATCTCAACCCCGACATGCAGAAACGGTTGATTGCCCTGTTCCACCAAGTACTGAAACCGCAAGGTTTTCTCTTCCTCGGCAGTTCGGAAACGGTTGGGCACCAATCCGATCTGTTCGCACCCATCGACAAAAAGTGGAAGATCTTCAAACGGCTGGAGAGCAAACGCCGTAGCGAGACTCTCTTTCCCGTTACCGCGCCTGTCCGCCGCCCTCCCGGAACAGGGCGATCCACGCGACCGGCCGCCACTGGTGAGCAGGAGCTCGCAGCAGCCACGGAAAGACTCCTGATGGAGCGCTACTGCCCGCCCTGCGTGGTTGTCAACAATAAATACGAGGTGGTCCATGTCACCACGCGAGGGAACCACTTCTTGGAGGTACCGGCCGGTGAACCGACCCGGGACATCCTCAAGATGTCCCGCGAGGAACTGCGTCCGGCCCTGCGGGCCGCGATCTACAAGGCCTTTAGCGATCAGAAACAGGTCGTTTTCCGGGGTGCAAAGATCGATGCCGGCAAGGAGCAGGCCACAGAAGTCAACATAGTAGTGGAACCAATCGATACCCAGCCATCTATTGGCATGATGGTAATGGTCATCTTCGAACAGGTCGCCACACCAACGGCGCTTTCCGCACACACCATCGGCGAGGAGACATTTTCCGGAGACGAATCATCTAGAGAGATGCTGGTCCGCCAGCTAGAGGAACAGCTGCGTATCACCCACGATCAGCTCCAGGCCACAAGCAAGCAACTCGAAAGCTCCAACGAGGGGTTCATGTCGGCCAATGAAGAGCTGATGTCGATCAACGAGGAGTTTCAATCCGCCAATGAAGAGCTGCAATCCAGCAATGAGGAGCTGGAAACTTCAAAGGAGGAGTTGCAGGCCCTGAACGAGGAGCTAGTCACGGTCAATGCCGAGCTGCAGGGCAAACTGGAAGAGCTCAATCAAGCCAACAGCGACATCGAAAACCTCCTCACCAGTTCCGAGATCGCCACCCTCTTCCTCGACCGTCAGCTCACCATCAAGCGCTTTACACCGGCCATGGCCGGGATCTTCAACCTGATTCCAGCCGATGTCGGCCACCCCTTCCGTCACCTGGCAGGCACGATAGACTGGCCGGGACTCGGCCGCGACGCGCAGATGGTGCTGGAGAAGCTTGTTCCGATCGAACGCGAAGTGACGGCCGTGGAGGATGGTCGCAGCTATATCATGCGAGTTCTCCCTTACCGGACAACGGACGGCAGGGTCGACGGCATCGCCGTCACTCTCATCGACATCACCGAGCGGAAGCGGGCGGAGGAGGCACACGCGCGGTTGGCGGCTCTTGTCGACTCTTCGGACGATGCGATCATTGCCAAGGACCTGAACGGCATCATCCTCAGTTGGAATTCAGGCTCCGAACGCCTGTTCGGCTACCGGGCCGACGAGGTTATAGGAAAACCAATAACCCAGATCCTCCCCCCTGAACTACAAGAAGAGGAAGAGGAAATCCTGCAGTGTCTGGCGGCCGGCGAGCGAATCGATCACTTTGAAACGGTTCGCCTGGCCAAGGATGGACGGCAGGTTGAGGTATCGGTAACCGCCTCGCCCATCATGGATAGCCAAGGCCGTATTATCGGGGCGTCGAAGATCGCTCGTGACATCACCGAGCGCAAACTGGCCGAGAGAACGCTACGACGTGCCAAGGAGGAGTGGGAACGAACCTTTGCCAGCGTTCCCGACCTGATCACGATCCTCGACAACCAGCACCGGGTTCTGCGGGTCAATGAAGCGATGGCGAGACGTCTCGGGCTCAAACCCGAGGAGTGCGCCGGGCTCCCTTGTTATGAAGCTATTCACGGGACATCCGCTCCGCCTTCGTTCTGCCCCCATTCGAGAACAATAGAGGATGGTCACAAGCATACCGAAGAACTGCATGTGGACCGATTCGAGGGTGATTTCATAGTCACCACGACCCCCCTTCTGGATGAAAAGGGAGAACGTATCGGCTCCGTCCATATCGCCCACGACATCACCGAGCGGAAACGGATGGAGGATGCACTGAAACAGTTGAACGAAGAGCTTGAAAACCGGGTCGCGGAACGAACGGCGGAACTGGCGGATACTATTGAGTACCTGCAGTTCGAGATTGCCGAACGGCAAAATGCCGAGGAAAAACTTTTGCGCCTGAACCGCCTCCATGCAGTGCTATCCGAAACCAACCAGGCCATTGTCCGCACCAGAGACCGGGATGCTATTTTTAACGATTTCTGCCGCATCGCCGTGGAAGACGGCGGCTTCAAGTTGGCCTGGGTCAGCCTGCTGGACAAAGTGAGCGGTGAGCTGAGAAAAGTAGCCGCCAACGGTGCGACCGGCTACCTGGATGACATCAGAATCACGGCCAACGAAGAACCGGAGGGGCTCGGGCCAACCGGCATATCGGTGCGCGAAGGCACTGATTACACCTGCAATGACTTTCTGGGTTCCCCGATCACCCGTCCCTGGCATGAAAGGGGCCTGGCCTACGACATCCGCGCTTCGGCGAGTGTTGCCCTGAAACAGGAGGGGCAGGTAATCGGCGCTTTGACCCTTTACGCGGACAAAAGGGACTTTTTTGACAAACAGCAAATCGAACTGCTCCGGCAGATGGGCGCGGACATCTCTTTCGCCCTTGACAATATTGTCCGTGAAACCCGCCGCTGGGAAGCGGAGCAAGCACTGCGGGAGGAAACCGCTGAACGGCTGCGGGCAATGGAAGCGCTTCGCGAAAAGGAACAATTGCTCATTCAGCAAAGCCGTCAGGCTGCCATGGGGGAGATGATCGGCAACATCGCTCATCAGTGGCGCCAACCGTTAAACACACTTGGACTCACGATTCAGGGACTGTTGCTGTTTTATGATCTCAACGAATTCGACAGGGAGTTTCTGGAAAAAAATGTCAGTAGCTCGATGGAACTCATCCAGCACATGTCCCGAACCATTGACGATTTCAGAAACTACTTCAGACCGGACAAGGAAAAGGGTGAGTTCAAGGTGGCCGAGGCGGTTGAGAATACTTTGTCGCTCATAGAAGCCAGTTTCAAAAATCAGCATATCGATATCGAAGTTGTTGCCAAGAAGGATCCTACCATCTATGGATATAGGAATGAATTCGCGCAGGCACTTCTCAACATCCTGAACAATGCCAGGGACGCGTTAACGGAACAGGGCACCGACGATCCCAATGTAAGGATCACCATATGCAGTGAGGGCAACAAGGCTGTCGTAACCGTTGCCGACAACGCCGGCGGCATTCCCGAGGAGATCATGGGCAAGATCTTCGACCCCTACTTTACCACCAAGGGACCGCAGTCAGGCACGGGAGTCGGCCTGTTTATGTCAAAAACCATCATTGAGAAGAATATGGGTGGCAGGCTTATCGCACGCAACATTGCCAATGGCGCTGAATTCAGGATAGAGGTGTAAGATGACAACCATATCTCATCCCATGCCGTTGATTTCGATACTGCTTGTAGAAGATGAAAAGGTTACCCTGGAGCTTCTCACCACCATACTTGCCAAAAAATTTTCCGGCGCCGCACTCCATACCGCCATCAACGGCAAAGCGGGCTTGGAGCTTTTTAAATTGCACATGCCGGATATCGTCATCACCGACATCAACATGCCGGAAATGAGCGGTGTGGAATTGGCCGACAAAATCCGTGCAATCAAACCGGACACAAGGTTCATCGTCATTACCGGCGACACCGGAAAACTCGTTTTGCAGGATTCAGTCAATAAAGGGTTTACATTCGATCATTTTATCGTGAAGCCGGTTGTTTTCCGAGAGTTGTTCGCCTCAATTGAACAGTGCCTTGGTGAGATTGCGCAACAAAACAGAGGGTAAAAAAAAGGAAGTCATGACCACCTGCAGAGCCTTTAGAGTCACGCCGGCAAAGCCGGTGGGTTACACAAAGCTCAATGACGGTGGCCGCCTGAGGCGGGGCGCTAAACATGGGGGGTGCTGCTCATGAAATGGCCGAAAAAATCAACATATCAACCCAGAAACGTCGGTAAATATGCCGTATTACGCCCACTGGCCCGATTCACCGGGATTTCGCCGCGCGATCTCGTGGTATCAATCGGCCCGATAATTCTGCTCACTGCCATCGTGATTGGCGCGGCCTTCTGGATCGTCCGCCCCGCGCCGCCCGATACCATCACCATCGCCGCAGGCCCAAGCGGTAGCATCTTCCGGGTTACCGCGGAAAAATACCGGAAAATCCTGGCCCGCGACGGGGTGAAGCTGCGGATTCTCCCGTCGGAAGGTTCGCTGGAGAACCTCCGGATGCTAAGCAACCCGGCCATTAAGGTTGATGTCGGCTTTGTGCAGGGAGGTGTATCCAAAGGGATGAGACTGGATCAACTGGTTTCGCTCGGTAGTGTATTCCATGAGCCGCTGGCGCTTTTCTGCCGTTCCGGCAAACCGGTGGAGACGCTTTCCGGCCTGACCGGTAAAAGGCTGGCCATCGGCCCGGAAGGAAGCGGCACGCGAGTTCTGGCCCTGACCCTGTTGAAGGCGAATGATATCGAACCGGGAGGAGCAACAACACTTCTGGATCTGGGGGGTGAAGAAGCGGCAGAGGCGCTGATCGGAAAACAGGTTGATGCCGCGTTCCTGATGGGGGATTCCGCAACACCGGCGATGATGCGCAAGCTGCTCTGGACCCCCGGCATCCGGATGGTAAATTTCTCCCAGGCCGAGGCCTATACGCGGCGCTACCCCTACCTGAACAAGATCACTATCCCCATGGGAGCGTTCGACTTCGACAAAAATGTCCCTCCTCGTGATATTCAACTGATTGCACCCACCGTCGAACTGGTGGCGAGAGAGGGTCTCCACCCGGCTTTATCCGATCTCCTGATCGGGGCGGCGCGGGAGGTCCACGGGGGCACGAATCTCATGCAACACTCCGGCGAGTTCCCTTCCCTCCAGGAGCATGAATACCGCATCAGCAACGATGCGAGCCGTTACTACAGTTCCGGCAAAAGCTTTTTTTATCGTTTCCTGCCGTTCTGGCTGGCAAGCCTGATGGACCGCCTTCTGGTGGTGGTTATACCGGTTATCATTTTGCTCATACCCGGCCTGAAGCTGGCGCCGGCGGTCTACAACTGGCGCATCAAATCCCGCATCTACCGCTGGTACGGCATCCTGATTGCCTTGGAACGAAGCATGCTGGCGGAACCGGCGCCGGAAGAGCGGCAAACACTGCTGAAGGAGCTTGACGAGGTGGAGGCCGCGGTAAACAGAATGAAAGTGCCCCTCTCCTATTCCGACCAGTATTACGTGCTCCGCGACCACATCATGTTCGTCCGGGAGCGGTATCGAAACGTCTAAGTATTCTCAGGCCTCCACCGCTGCAACCGCTGCCTCGCGCTCTCTATCCTTGCCGTGGTCCCTCGCAATCAGCATATAGATCGAAGGAACGACAAACAGGGTAAAGAGGGTGCCGACGAACATGCCCCCCACCAGCACCAAACCGATGGAATTACGGGCCGCCGCACCGGCGCCGGTTACCAGGGTCAGCGGAAAGTGACCGGCAATAGTTGCGGCCGTGGTCATCAGGATCGGACGCAGGCGGGTCATGGCCGCTTCCCGCACCGCATCCAGCTTGGAGTGCCCTTGCAACTGCAACTTGTTGGCAAATTCCACGATCAGGATGCCGTTCTTGGAGACGAGACCCACCAGGGTCACCAGACCAACCTGGGAATAGATGTTAAGGGTAGTGGTCCAGCCGTGGGTCAAGAAAGGAGTGTTGGGATCAGGCATCTTCAGGAAGGTGAAGATCAGCGCTCCGAACATGGCCAGCGGCACTGAACCGGCCAGGATCACGAAGGGGTCGCGAAAGCTGTTGAACTGGGCCGCGAGCACCAGAAAAATCAGGACTACGGCCAGGCAAAAGGCAGGCAGGAACTTGTTTCCCTCGGTTCGCAACTGGCGCGACTCACCGGTATAGTCCAGCACATATCCCTTGGGCAGAATCTTGCCCGCCTCACCCTCCAGGAATCGCAAGGCCTCATCCAGCGGGCGGATGGCTACACCGCTGATCTTGACGGCATTCAACTGCTGGAAGCGGTTGAGCGAACGGGGAACAACCGACTCCTTCAGGGTGGCAACGGTACTGAGCGGAATCAATTTTCCGTTGGGACCGGTGACATAGATATCCTTGAGTTGATCAGGATTGAGACGTCCAGTGCGCTGGATCTGGGGAATGACCTTGTAGCTCCGCCCGGCAATGTCGAAACGGTTGACATAATTGCCGCCCACCATTCCCCCCAGGTCGCCGCCGACCTGTTCGAGATTCAACCCCAGGTCGGCAACCTTGTCCCGGTCAATGACAAACTCGCTCTGAGGCTGGTCGATCTTGACATCGATCATCGGCGGGAAGGCAAACATGCCACTCTTGGCAGCCTTTATCTGCAATTGCTTGGCAAATTCGAGAATTTCACTGGTTTCGGCGGTC
>WSSedB1CaDRAFT_10000810_pt1 | contig 12792 bp, 13 predicted proteins | sample WetSurSB1Cattail_FD_9460 | JGI IMG/M metagenome (IMG submission 9460)
CCCCGCCGCGCACGCCGGAAGCGGCGGCAAAGCTGCCGACCGTTATTGAGCAATTGGCGGCAGTGCGACCGAGTTTCTTTTCCATCACGCACGGCGCGGGCGGCTCGGACCAGGACGGCACCTACGAGACGTTGACGACGGTTGTCCGGCAGACCGGCATCGAAGTTGCGCCGCACCTGACCTGTGTGGGCTCAACGCGCGCCCGCGTGGGCGAGCTGCTGGATCGATATCGCGCCGCAGGCGTGAAGCGCATCGTGGCGTTGCGTGGCGACTTGCCGGCCACCGCCATGAGTTCTTCGGCTCCGGGCGAATTTCACTACGCCAACGAACTGGTCAGCTTCATACGAGAAACCCACGGAAACGCCTTCACCATTGAGGTGGCGGCCTATCCCGAGGTGCATCCGCAGGCGCCCAGCGCTGGTGTGGACTTTGAGAATTTCTGTCGCAAGGTAGAGGCCGGAGCAGACGGCGCAGTCACGCAGTTGTTCTACAACGCCGATGCTTACTGCGACTTTATGGAGCGCTGCGCGAAGGCGGGCATCACAATTCCCATCGTGCCCGGCATTATGCCCATCACGGGCTTTGCGAATATCGTGCGCTTCTGCGCCGGATGCGGCGCGGACCTGCCGCGCTGGATTCGTCTGCGCCTGGAAGAACTCCAGGACGACAAGCCAGCGCTGCTCGCCTTCGGGCTGGATGTGGTTGCCCGCCTCTGCGAGACGTTGCTCCGGAATGGCGCTCCGGGGCTGCATTTCTACACCATCAATCAGGCTGGACCCACGCTGCGGCTTTGGGAGAGGCTGGCGCCGGCGATGGCCAGGGCCTAGACACAAGCGCAAAGAACCTGACGGCCGACCGCATCTTGCAGGCGCATCTTTATGCCGCACCTATGGCGGTGGCAGTCCAGGTGCCTTAGGATGATTCAACCCTCACTTGCTTTTGACCTTGCCAGCACAACATGCGCGGAACGGCGTATTGATCTGGCTGAGTTCGCGCATGAGGATGCGCCGCAGTTGTTGCACTCGCGGAGGACGGACTGCGGCGCACGCAGCATTGATCATCTGCCCGTGAGGAGAGCAGCAATGACGCTTGCATGGCTGGATCATCTGGGGTCGATCGCCAGTCTTCTGGCACTGCTGGTCGGCATGCCCGCCGTTCTTATCACTCTGTACCAGGCAGCGAAGGCGCGCCAGGAGGCCCAGCAGGTGCGCGAGGGCACCTGGCACAGCCGAGATTGCCTTGAGTTCATTGCCGGAGACGGAACCTGCATCAACGTGGTGCCGCTCGAAACGCTGCATTCGCTACCGAAGGCCGGTGACGTAATCATGCTGCCGGGGCTAGGGGTAAATGGCAGCGGCGAGTTTCTTCCCGGTGCATATCTCGTCGAGTCCGTTGAGCACCTGTACTCGCCGGCGATACACAAGGGCCGACGCGTGCAGGAAGCGCGTCTGACGAAGGCCGCAGCGCATGTAACGTCGCTGAATCCGCCGCTTCTAGTTTAGGTCGCTCCGAGAACGCCTGGCACGCTTCTTGTCGTGGCCGCGGTGGCCGAAAATGCGGTACCAGGCGCGCCACCACATGCTGTGCAGCAGTTCCGTTTGCTCGGCTTTGAGCGCTGCATAGGACCTCCTCACGTAGACATCGAACTCCGGCGGCCAGCCTATGGTAGAGCGCCGCTCAGAGTAGTCACCTTCGGCCCACTTGGCCAGCACAGCCTTGTAACCAACCACGTGCGTCACAAAGTCCAGCAGGCACTGCGGCATCCGCTCTTCCACAATCAGATAAGCCTTCTCGATGATGATCTTCTCGCGAATGTCGTTCAGCGGCATGAAAATCGTGGTCATCCAGAGCATCCACTCCTTCATCTCTTCGTCGCGGATGGGATCACTCTTATCCTTGCCTTGCCGCTTCAGCAGCGAGCGATAGGCGATATTTCCAGTTTCAGAGGCCACGTAGAGCGGCCCGTAGAACTCGTTCAGGCGCCTGTTGACAAGGTTCAGCTTGTCCTTCCTGCGGGCGAGCATGCGTGTGCTCAGCGTGGTCATGAAGTAGCCAGCCAGAGCCAGGATGACTGTCAGGATTGCGGCATTCTGCAGGATTGTGGGTACAGCCAGAATATCCATGGGCCTTGCGCTCTGCCGACGAGTATACGCGTGCCCGACCCAAGCCGGTGTGACGGCTGAAGACGCAGCGGCGCTGCGACGCCGGAGCTCTACTTGCTGTGGTGTGAAGTGACGTGCCTTATTTCGGAGGAGATAACTTTGATTTCGAAGATGCTGGGCCACAGCTTGCCGGTCACCAGCAGCCGGTCGTGCGCGGCATCGTAAGCAATGCCGTTGAGAACCGCTTCGCCATTTGTGCGTGCGTACGCCGGCAGCAGGCCGCTCAGGTCAATCCAACCCAGCACCTGTCCGGTCGCCGGAGAGATGCGTGCGATGCGGTCGGTGTGCCAGACGTTGGCGTAGATTTCGCCGTGGATGAACTCCAGCTCATTCAGCTGCGTGACTGGCGTGCCGTGGTCATTCACGGTGATGCGCCGCACTTCGCGAAACGTGGTTGGATCGAGAAAGCGCAGCGCGGCGCTGCCATCGCTCAGGATCAGGTTTTTGCCGTCCTGAGTGAGGCCCCAGCCCTCGCCATCGATGTGAAAGGTGCGCAGCAGGCGGAAGGTGGCGCGGTCGTAGACGAGTGCGATGTGCGACTGCCAGGTGAGCTGGATGAGCGTACTGCCCCAGTTCGTCAACCCTTCGGCGAAGTATTGGCTGGGCACATCGTGGAAGGCGAGAATGCGGCCGCTGTCCAGATCTTCCATGCGGAGCGATGAACTGCCTTCTAGCCCGGTGCTCTCGTAGAGGTGGCCGTCGACAAAGACCAGCCCCTGTGTAAAGGCTTGCCGGTCGTGTGGATAGGTGTGGAGCACGCGGTAGGTGTCCGCAGCCACGGACTGGAGTGCCGGGGCCAGCAGTGCGAAGGTGGCAAAAATAAGTCGGAAGGGAAAAAAGCGCATCGAGTTCAATTCTACGGTGACGCCTCAGCTGGCGCCGAGATAGATGAAGCGCAGCAGGAAAAGCACCGCGAGGATGTAGAGCAGCCAGTCCTGACGGCGGTAGTTGCCCGTGGCCAGGTGCAGCACCGCCCAGGCAATAATGCCGAAGCCGAGGCCGTTCGCGATGGAGTAGGTGAATGGGATCAGGACCAGCGTGAGAAACGCCGGCACTGCCACCAGCGGTTCGTGCCAGCGGATCTCCGTGATGGTGGCCAGCATCAGCGATCCGACAAGTATCAGAGCCGGCGCCGTGGCTGCCGTGGGCACAACGCCGACAAACGGGGCGGCGCCAACCGCGGCCAGAAACAGGAGTCCGGTGACGATTGCTGTTACTCCGGAGCGGCCGCCTGCGGCCACGCCCGCAGTTGACTCCACGTAGCTGGTTACGGTTGAGGTACCGGTCATGGAGCCGAATACGGTAGCCGTGGCGTCGGCCAGCAGAATGCGGTTCAGGCGGGGAATCGAGTGGTCGGCCGCCAGCAGGCCGGCACGTTTGGTCACGGCTACGAGTGTGCCCAGGTTGTCGAACAGGTCAACGAAGAAAAAGACGAAGATGATTTCCAGCAGGCCCTTGTTGAGCGCGCCGCGAATGTCGAGCTTGAGAAATGTGGCGCCGAGCGCCTGAATGCCGCCGGCCGCGGGTGTCCAGTGCACCAGACCCAGTACCCAGGCAATTCCCGTGGTCGCCAGCACGCCGATGAGTATGGATCCGCGGACCTTTTTGATTTCGAGGGCGACCATCAGAATCAGGCCGAAGAGTGCAAGCGCGGTGGTGGGGTTGCGAACGTTGCCCAGGCCGATCATCGTGGCCGGATCGCTGACCACGAGGCCCGCATTGCGAAAGCCGATGAGGGCGATGAACAGGCCGATGCCGCTTGCCACAGCGGCGTAGAGTTCATGCGGAATGGAGCGCAGGATCATCTGGCGAATGCCGGCCGCAGTGAGCGCCAGGAAGATGATGCCGGAGAGAAACACCGCACCCAGCGCCGTCTGCCACGGCACATGCATCTTCAGGCAGACGGTGTAAGTGAAGTAGGCATTCAGACCCATACCCGGCGCCAGCGCAATTGGGTAGCGCGCAATGACGCCCATGAGAATCGAACCGAAGGCAGCGGAAAGACAGGTGGCCGCAGTAACCGCAGGCAGAGGCACGCCAGCCGCCGCCAGAATGGCCGGATTCACCAGAACGATGTAGGCCATCGTCAGAAACGTCGTGATTCCAGCCAGAATCTCTGTGCGCCAGTTGGTTCCCAGACGAGTGAATTCAAAATAGCGTTCGAAGGCTTTGAGCATAGGAGGGTGCTTTTAGAAGAGCACATGGGCCGCGCATCGCAAAGAATTTTTCTGCTCGCGTCTCAAGCCTCGGCGCGTTTGCGTGCGCTTCGGCGCAGGAACCAGTCCATCGAGGTTCCTTGCACGACGATAGAGAATACGACCAGGATGTAAGTGGCGCCCAGTATCCACGAGCGGCCTAGCGACTCCGGTACAGCGAGCGCCAATGCGATCGAGAGGCCGCCACGCAGCCCGCCCCAGGTGAGCACAAAGACGGAACTGCGGTGCGCCGGTTGCAGCAAGCGCACCAGCCTTAGCAGCGCTGCCACGCACGCCAACCGCACCAGGTTGACTGAGAGAATGGCAGAGACGCCGGCGCGCCAGGTGGCCATATCCAGCCCGATCGATAGCGCCACAAAGCCCATCATCACGAACAGAATGGAGTTCTGAATCTCGTCGATTACTTTCCAGAAGCTCTTGACGTCGTCGTGCGCAATGCGCGCGGAGGAAACGCCGTGGTTGAAGTGGCGCAGCGCAATTCCCGCGACTACCGCCTCAAGAGGTGCAGATAGATGAAGCCTGCTGGCCACGGCATAGCCGCCCAGAGCCAACATGATGGTGAACAGAATATCTACCTGGTAGTTATCGACTCGGCGCATCAGGTGCGAAGTGATCCATGCCGCCAGTACGCCGAGCAGAATTCCCCCGCCTGCTTCGGCCGCCAGAGTGCCTGTCACTGCAACTGGCGTTGGGGTTCGGCCGGTCGCTACGTCCAGTACGGTGAGGAACAGGACTGCGCCCACGCCGTCGTTGAACAGAGACTCGCCTGCCAACTGCGCCTGAATGCGCGGTGGCACGCCGACGCGGCTCAGCATCTCGACCACAGCGATGGGGTCCGTGGGAGAAACCAACGCGCCGAAGATCAGGCATTCGATCCACGGAATCCGGCCACCGCTCAAGAGGGACATGAGGCCCGAAACCAGAAGAAAGCTGAGTGCGGTGCCTACCGTGGACATCACCACAACCCAGAGCTTTTCGCGCAGCAGTTGTTTCAGATCGAGCAGGAAGGCAGCGGCGAACAGCAGCAGCGGCAGCATGCCGTTCAGGATCACGCTCCCGAAATCAATCTGACGCAGCAAGTCCACCGCGGCCTGCTGTGCGCCGGGTATCCGGCCCGCTGTTTGCGTCAGCACGACTGACAGAAGCACTGCCAGCAGCATGGTGCCGATGGTGATGGGGAGGCGCAGCCACCGCACGCTGATCAGTCCGAAGACCGCAGCGGTGGCAAACAACAGGCTCAGGATTTCGAGAGTGTTCGCAGGTGCTGGCATTTATTGTCCGCACCCATGGTAACGGACGAGAGCATATTCGGAATTGCTGTAGACCGAAAACCACGCACGCAAGTGGCTTTTCCCCTAAGAAAAGCCACCTTGCACGGCTTTCAAAAAATCTATATGAATTCCGAAAATGCTCTACAGCAGCCGGGCCGCGTCTTTGGCGAAGTAAGTGACGATGAAGTCGGCTCCGGCACGGCGCATCCCGAGCAGCGATTCCAGAATCGTACGGTTGCGGTCGAGCCAGCCCTTTTCAAATGCAGCCTGCAGCATTGAGTACTCGCCTGAGACCTGGTAGGCGCCCATGGGCACACCCACGCGGTCGCGCGCGGCTCGTACTACGTCCAGATAGGGCATGGCGGGCTTCATCAGAATCATGTCCGCGCCTTCTTCGATATCCAGGTCAATCTCGCGCAGTGCTTCGCGCAGATTGGCACTATCCATCTGGTAAGTGCGCCGGTCGCCGAACTGCGGAGCCGAGTCGGCCGCCTCGCGGAACGGCCCGTAGAACGCGGAGGCAAACTTTGAGGCGTAGCTGAGGATGGGCGTCTGCGTGAAGCCGGCCTTGTCGAGGCCGCTGCGGATGGCCGCCACGCGGCCGTCCATCATGTCGCTCGGGGCGATGATGTTCGCTCCGGCGCGCGCCTGGCTCACCGCTGTGCGGGCCAGCAACTCGAGGGAAGGGTCATTGTCGACATCGAAGCCGTCGGCGGTCTCGACGACTACGCCGCAGTGGCCGTGGCTGGTGTATTCGCAAAGGCAGGTATCGGCAATGAGGACCAGCTTCTTCGCCGCAGGGGACTGCTTGAGCGCGCGAAGGCCGCGTTGCACAATGCCGTCATCGTCCCAGGCGCCTGTAGCCTGCTCGTCCTTGGCGTCTGGCAGGCCGAACAGCAGCAGGCCGCCGATGCCCAGCCTGGCGGCCTCTTCAGCTTCGCGCACCGCTTCATCCACAGAAAGATTGAAGACGCCGGGCATGGAGCTGACGGCATTGCGGACGCCCTCGCCGGGGCACAGAAACAGAGGATAGATCAGGTCGCCAGGGTCCAGCACGGTTTCGCGGACTAGGGCACGCAGCGGCTCGCTGCGGCGCAATCGGCGCATACGACTTTCAGGAAAGCTCATTCCGACATTCTAATGGAGCCCTGGGCCACGGGCAGCGTCATCTGTCACGGCGATTTAGCGTCAGAGCTGCTCGTAGAGCATCGAGTTGCGATAGCCCAGCAGCGTAACCAGCGTCCAGATACCGAGCGCCGTACCGACCGGAATTCTGAGCAGACAGAAGAAAGCGGCTACGATGCCCACCACGCGTCCCCATGGGGTCCGTTCCATCAGGCCCCAACCGGCAATCAGCGCCAGAGCCGAGCGAACCAGCGTGATACCCAGGACAAAATGCATGAATCCGGGCCCGAAAAACCACGGCCCGTGCATCCAAGGCACGTGCGCCCAAGGACCAAAGCCGTTCAGAAATGCGCCGGCAAACGTCATGCCGATCAGGCCGAGAGCCAGCGTCAGTCCTCCATAAATAAACCAGACGATGCTGAGCGCGTGGATGCGGCTGGCATAGTTCTGCAGCTGAAAATCGAGATTGGGTACCGGCGGCACCGGCGCCGCCACCGGCCGGCCGCACTGTGAGCACACCGCCTGCCCCGCTATCAAAGCCTGACCACACCCGCTGCAAAACATGGCCGCCCTCCTTCTGTGCCTCAATGGATCTTACGGGAATCAAGGTAAGGATGTTCCAGCGAAATGTACTGCGGTGGCCTTAGCGCTGGGCTGTGGCCGTGCGGCGCTCCCAGTGTTCTTCGTGGCGGTCGTCGCGCAGTGTGAGGCCCACCACGCGCCCCTCGCGGTCTCGTTCCACGGCAATACGGGTAATGCTGGAGCCGTTCGGGTAAAAGAGCGTGGACAGCGTCTCGGCGGCGAGTTCAGCCACCTCGCCATGCACGTTCTTCTGGTAAAGCTGGTCGCCTTGGCGAGAGATGGTTATGGCCAGTTGGCCGCGGTCGTCTTCGTAGTCGCCCTGGAAGCTGTCCAACTGCGCCGGGGTAAGATGCAGCGTCGGCGGGTGCAGCGGAATCACCAGTCTCTCAGCGAACTGCGATGAAACCTCGCGAGAATCGCGGCGGTGCGCCAGGAGCCAGCGGGGCAGTTCCGGCTCGTTGAAGGCGCGGTGCCAGCAGTCGTGCGCCAGGCCCTGGTAGAGCCAATAGCGGATGTGACCGCCCGTGGCCTTGAAGGCCTCGAACATCAGCTCATCCTCACGAGGCGGAACGAGAGGGTCCAGGCTGCCGTGGAAGACCCAGACCGGAGTGCGCCCCATGGCCCGGGCGTACTCTCCGGGCAGGGTATTCGCCTCGCGCCAGCGGTCAGGCGCGTAGCTCCAGAAGACGCCGCTGGCCGCTATGGCGATGGAGGCCCAGCGTTTGGGGTAGGCGCGCGCCAGTTCCCATGCGCCGTAGCCGCCCAGCGACAGGCCGGTGAGATAGGTGCGTGTCGGATCGGCGTGGAATTCAGCGGTCTCCTGGTCCAGGGTGGCCATGGCCAGGTTCTGCATCTCGGGCTCGGTCCAGTAGTGGCGCTGCGGACACTGCGGCATCACCACGATGAACGGCCAGCGTTCCGGGTGGTCGCGCAGCGCTTCGGGTAGGCCGACCTGCGTCTGCCACATCCCTTCCGAGCCGCGTTCGCCGCGCCCGTGCAGAAACAGAATGATAGGCCACTGTTTGTGGTCGTCGTGGCGCCACTCCACGGGCAGGTAGACCTGGAAGCGATAGAGCGCACCCCGTAGCGTAGTGGTGCGATTCAGAAAGCCGGTTTCCTGGAAATGTCTGGGATGGCCCGCACTTGCCCCTTCCGCCGCTGGGAGCGCGGACGGAGCCGCCATCAGCAGGAGAAGAAAACTGGCTGCCAGAAACCACGAAATCCGGTGCATATTCTACTGCCATCATAGCCTTTCCTCGGGCCCGGCCGCTCCCTGCGCAATTTCTTTCCACCTTCCTGACACCTTTCTTATGAATCTGCATGAAACAATCAGGAGAACCCCGGAAATCATAGGATTAACCGAACACGCCATGAGCCAACTGGACCCCGGAAGCATGCTCGACCACTACCGGATCGACGCACCGATTGCCCGCAGCGGTATGGCGGTGCTGTACAAGGCCACCAACGTCCGCGACGGCGTGCCGGTAGCCATCAAGGTGCCGTTGCCGGAGATGGAGGCCGATCCGGTACTGGTAGAGCGCTTCAGGCGCGAAGAAGAGATCGGCCAACTGCTCGATCACCCGGGCATCGTCAAGACTTACAACCACGAAGAACGCAGCCGCATGTACATGGTGATGGAGTGGGCCGAGGGCCGCCTGCTGCGCTCCATCCTGAACGAGGAAAGGAAGCTGCCCATCGACCGGGCAATCGGTATCACCCTCGGCATCTGCGATGCGCTCGACTACATGCACAAGCGCGGCGTCGTGCATCGCGATCTGAAGCCAGAAAACGTGATGGTGGGCGACGGCGACTCGATCAAGCTGATCGACTTCGGCATCGCGATGAAGGAGGACGCGCGGCGGCTCACGTTCGTCAACCTTTCGGCTGCTTTGGGCACACCCGATTACATCTCGCCCGAACAGGTGAAAGGGCAGCGTGGCGACCAGCGCAGCGACATTTATGCCGTTGGCATCATGCTCTATGAAATGCTGACCGGCAGCGTTCCGTTTGTTGAGCCCAATCCGCTGGCTGCTATGAACGAGCGCCTGCTGCACGACGCGCCGCCCGCGCGGGATCTGAATCCGCAGATTGCTCCCGAGCTTGAGGAGATTCTCTATCGCGCTCTTGAGCGCGAGCCGCGCCACCGCTACGCTACTGCCAGCGAGATGGCCTGGGAGCTGCAGCATCAGGAGCAGGTTGGCGTAGAAGAGCGCGGCGGCGCGCGGCCCGCGGTCCGACGGGGCATTAACAAGAAGGTGCTGATCTATGTCGGCATGGGGCTGGTGCCCGTCCTTCTGTTTGTGCTCATGCTGCTGCTGGCAAAGCACTGAGTGCCGAGCGGAATAGCGTTCCTTTCAGGCGGGCAGCTGCTTAAGCAGTTTGCGCGCGCGCCGGAACCATGGCCGCTCGCGCCGCCGCAGGTAGCGCGGCATCGTCGGTTCCTTGTCGAGCACCTTCTGTGCCCACGCGCGCGCCTCCGCTTCACGATTCCCTGCGGCCAGCAGATCGGCAAAGTTCAGATAGGTCTCTGAAAGCGTTGAGGTGGCCGTCACCTGGCGGAAGAGAGCCTCGGCTTTGTCTTTCTGACCAGTCACCGCATAGGCATGGGCCAGCAGCCCCGCCGCGCGGTGGAAGTTGTGGTCCGGGTCCGTTGCTACGACCTGCTCCAGGTCCGGCAGCGCGGCAGCCGCGTCGCCATGCTCGAGGGCACAGACGCCGCGATGATAGAACGTGTCGAGCGTCGTAGAGCGAGCGGCGATTGCCTTGTCAAAGGCCGCTCGCGCCTCGACAAACCGGCCGTTTTCCATGTAGAGCTCGCCCAGCTCTTCGTAGTTGCCCACGGACGGGTTGTCGCGGATGGCCAGCTCAAGCGCGTGAATGCGGCTGCCGCGGGAGATGCCTTTGAACGAGTCGTTCAGCAGGCCGACATCGGGCAGAGCCTCGGTGAACAGGTAGATGAGCGCGCCGAGCGGACCCAGAAAAAGGATGATGTAGATCCAGTAGGTGCCAGGCCGGCGGCGAATGAAATGGACGAGGGCCGCTGCCTGTAGCAGCAGGCCCCACGGGTAGAAAAGGTGAGTCAGAAATCCCATTGAGCCGTAGATCCTCGCGGCAACTGTTGCCAGGCAGAGCTGGGCTGATTCGAGTATCTCTTACCGGTACGAGTCGTCGCGGTGCACTACGAACTCCGGATACGCGCCGCCGCCCAACTCGTGCAGGTCCATACCGATTCGCTCGCCGTCCGCGTCTGCGCGGAACGGAATCACGCGGTTCATGAGCCAGAACAGCAGATAAACCAGCGGCAGCACAATGCCCAGCAGCGTGGCGATTCCCACCAGCTGTGCTGCGAGCTGGCCCTGCCGCGGCGCAAAGACGCCCGCCGCGAAGAGGCCCCAAAGGCCGCTGGCCGCATGCACTGAGATGGCGCCAGACGGGTCATCGAGGGCCACCGCCAGCTCAAGGAATTCAACCAGCAGCGGTGTCACCAGGCCCGCGATGAAACCAGTTACGAGCGCTTCCATCGGCGTCACCACGCCTGCGCAGGCGCTCGAGGTAACCAGTCCGGCAAGCCAGCCATTGGCGCAGAGGCTGGCGTCGGGTTTGCCAAAGCGCACGCGGGTGATGATGAACGTAGCGGACAGTGCCGCACTTGCCGAAAGCCAAGTATTCAGCGCCACTACCGGCAGCGCCGCAGGTGCAGCGTTGAGCCAGAGAAGCGACCCCGCGGCATTGAAGGCCAGCCAGCCTACGAGCGCCACCCCGCAGCCGAACAGAACATAGATGGCGTTGTGGCCGGGCATTGCAGTCGAGAGGCCTTCCCGGGGAAACTTGCCGCGGCGCGGTCCAGCGATCCACACCACGGCCAGCGCGCTCAGCCCGCCCAGCACGTGCACGGCACCTGCCCCGCCGCCGTCAAGAAAGCCCACGCCCATATCGAAGTTCGCGCCCAGCGTGGCCAGCCAGCCCGTGGTCCAGGTCCAGTGCGCCACAAACGGGAACACCAGACCAGCCAACACCGCTGCAGTTGCAATTCCAGCCGGCATGCGCCAGCGGTCTGCGCCCGAGCCCCAGGGAATGAGTACCGCAAGCGCCACGGCCAGAAACTGAAACAGCACTGACAACTGCTCGCGTCCCGTTTCGGTGGCGAATCCACTGAGGGCAACAGGTCCCGTGCCAGCCCAACTCCATGTTTTGCCGGCCAGTGAAAAGGTGTGCCCTGCACCGCTGAAGCCATCGGCAAATGTGGCGCCGAACAGGGCAAAGACGAGGCCTGCCGCCGACACCAGGGCTAGCGATCCGAGAATTGATTGCGCGGCGGAGCGCGAGCGGCCCAGTCCTGTATTGATCAGTGCCAAGCCGACGATGGACAGCGGAGCCAGCAGCAGAAGAACCAGGACGAGAGCGAAGATCGTGTCTGAAAACATAGGAGAAGACGAGGTCATGAGCGGCGCTCCCCGCGCGGTTCCATGTGGCCGCGCACCGCAACACCCAGTCCCATGGCCTCCACCGCAAGGCTGCAAAGAAGGAAACCGATCCGCGGCGTGGGATCAGGAAACAGAACGATGGCCGCGATTGCAAGGAAGAACCCGGCTGGCATCACCAGCAGCCCAGCGTATTTCATCACCCATTCCTCTTTCAGAGCCGGCACACGGGGAAGATCCGTTGCGGCGGAGGGGGACGGCTCAGCTCCATCCTTTTCAGGCTGGAGCATTTTTGGAAGTTTCTGACGACTTTGAGAGACCGCCGCCCTCCGGATGCTGGTCCGCACCAGAACGACTTTGAGCACTGAAGACAGCCGGTCGGAATATCTTCACGAATTCTAAAGCAGCCGGTTGCTAGGATAAGAGGAATACACTGGTCCGCTGCCGGCGGATAAGACGTTTCCCCATCTTCCTCAACACAATCGGAGGTCTTCTCTTCATGAATCTTCTCGACCGGCTGGTCTCGAACCCGCTCGGTGTCTTTAGTGTGCTTACCTTGGCCGCTTTTCTCGAGGCGTGGGGCGACTCATTCTTCCAGGTCGGCTTCTATCGCTCATCAGGTATCGGCAGAGTGCTGGCCTTTGCCGCAGGCACGGTGGTCCTGGCCTGCTATGGATCCATGGTCAACGTGCCGCGCTGGGACTTTGGCAAACTCCTCGGCGTCTACGTGGTTCTCTTCTTCATCGTGGCCCAGATTCTGGCCCGTGCGCGCTTCGGGCAGTCGCCCACTCCACCGATCTATGCCGGCGGCTCGCTCATCGTGGCCGGCGGGCTGATCATCGCTTTCTGGCGGCGCTAAACACCGTGCCCCGGACGCAGTTGCGCACGGGGCAGTGGTCAGATGTTGATCGATTGTGATAGCTTGTTGCCGTCAAAATTTCTGCCGTTTTTCGCGGCGGGAACGAGATGGTTTCCCCGCTTTCCAACTAGATCACAACGCGCTGTGCGACAGCGG
>WSSedB1CaDRAFT_10000811_pt1 | contig 12791 bp, 10 predicted proteins | sample WetSurSB1Cattail_FD_9460 | JGI IMG/M metagenome (IMG submission 9460)
CGGAACTGCGGCAATCTTTCCAAATGGCAAACCCGCCAGTTTACATCCGCCAACTAACCGGTTTCCCCGGGAAATACAGAAAAAAAGATCATCTGTTTTATTATTCAAACCGATTGGTTAATTTACAGTTGGGTAAGGTGAAAATAGCCGGTAACCAGTACATACCATCTGAAAACACTGAATATGATTCATATTTTGATTGCGGATGATCACAAGCTGATTAGAGAAACCTGGACTTATATCCTGAACCGTAATCCAAGGTTCAAGGTAATCGGATGCTGCTCCAATTCGGAGGAATCCGTAAGAATGACTGAAGAAATGAAGCCGGACGTGGTGCTGATGGATATCAACATGGGCCCTTTTTCAGGTATTGAAGCGACCCGGCGGATCAGGGAGGTTTCCCCATCCACCCGGATTATCGGTGTTACCATGCATTCTCAGCCGGCTTATGCAAATAAGATGTTACAGCTGGGTGCCAGTGGTTATGTCACAAAAAATTCATCAAAGGAAGAAATGGTCAATGCCATCATGGAAGTATCCAGGGGAAATAAATTTATATGTAGTGAAATCCGGGAGTTGTTATCCGAAGCCACGGCAAACCGGGATGCCGTTTCCGCCATTAATAAACTCACAGAAAGAGAAATGGAAATCATTAACCTGGTCAGGCATGGCAGTTCATCCAAGGATATCTCATTAAAACTGGAAATTTCGATTAAAACGGTTGAAGTACACCGGCATAATATTCTGAAAAAATTAAAGCTGAAAAATGCCGCTTCGCTGATTCATTTTATGAATACCAGCTCCCTCCTGGCATAACCACCCGCCCGTTTTCCAGTCATATGGTTATGATAACCAGCCCGTTTCCATCCCCCCACCGGGTTTTAACCATTTTCTGCATCCCCTTACTTTTTCATTACGCAAATTCGACTACCTTTGCGCTTCACTTTCGTTTCAAAGCCTGCTGCCGGCCCTCCGGAGGCGTAAAAACGGAAAATTGAGTGCCGGATCCGGGATCCGGTGCCTTTAAACAGAAAAAATTGAGCGACCAAATTAAACATGAATGCGGACTGGCATTCATCAGGCTTCGCAAACCTTTCTCTTATTATCTCCAGAAATATGGTACGGCATTGTATGGCTTGAACAAGCTTTACCTGCTGATGGAAAAACAACATAACCGCGGCCAGGACGGGGCCGGTGTGGCTTCTGTTAAACTGAATATCGAACCCGGTCATCCGTTTCTCCACCGTTTGCGCAGCAATAACAACCAGCCTATTGCCGATATATTCTCGAAGATCCATGAAGAAGTAAATGACCTGGAAAAATATCAACCCGATATCACCCGGCATCCCGGACTTTTAAAAGGACATATTTCGATGATGGGCGAACTCCTGCTGGGCCATCTCCGCTATGGCACCCAGGGGAAGAACAATGTTGAATTCTGTCATCCCTTCATAAAAAGGGATACGATTCCTGCCCGGAACCTTGCACTGGCAGGCAATTTCAACCTGGTCAATACAGATGAACTCTTTGCACTGATTAATATTGAACCCGGTGAATTCCAGAAACAAAGCGACCTGGCGGCCATGATGGAGGTGATCCACCATTTCATCGTGCAGGCAGACGAAGAAATGCCGATGGAACTGGATCTCAAAAAAGTGTTGCAAAGGGCCCTGCCGCTTTTCGATGGCGGATTTACCGTGGGCGGACTCGCAGGTAACGGAGACGGGTTTGTTTTCCGGGATGCACACGGCATACGGCCTGCTTATTATTATGCCGATGATGAAATCATTATTGCGGCTTCGGAACGTTCAGCCATCCGCACCGTTTTCAACCTGGGAGAAAATGAAGTACTGGAACTGATGCCCGGAAATGCCCTGATAGCAAAATCGGACGGAAGGTTTTCAGTGGAACAAATAATTCCGGCCAAAGAACGTCGCGCCTGTAGTTTTGAACGGATCTATTTTTCAAGGGGCAGCGATGAAAAAATCTACCGGGAACGCATAGCACTGGGCTATAACCTGAGTGAACAAATCCTGAATGCAGTTAACCACGACCTTAAAAACAGCATATTTTCTTTCATCCCCAATACAGCGGAAGTCGCTTTTTACGGCATGTGGAAAGGCCTGGACGACTACCTGAAAAAGGTCATGATCCAACGGATTCTATCCTGGGGAAATGATCTGACGGAAGATAAACTTTCGCAAATGATCAACCGGAAAATCCGGATTGAAAAAATTGCGATCAAGGATGTCAAGATGCGCACATTCATTACTGCAGATATCAGCCGCAAGGAAATGGTCCAGCACGTATATGATATTACCTACGGCACGGTGGAGAAAGGGCTGGATACCCTGGTGGTAATTGACGATTCCATTGTTCGCGGAACCACCCTGCGGGAAAGCATTGTGCGCATGCTGGCGAGGCTCGAGCCGAAAAAAATCATCATCGTTTCCTCAGCTCCCCAGATCCGTTATCCGGATTGTTATGGGATCGACATGAGTAAACTGGGCGATTTTATTGCGTTTCGCGCGGCCATAACCCTCATGCATGAACGCGGAAAATCCAATTGCCTTACCGAAATGTATGATCATTGCAAAGAACTGGAACGCCTGGGTCAGCTGCATACCGAGAATATCGTCCGCCAGGTATATAAACCATTCACTACGCAGGAACTCTCAGATACAATAGCCAGACTGATCACCCCGCCGGAAATTACAACCCCGGTAGAAGTGATCTACCAAACCATCGAATCCCTTCACGAAGCCTGCCCCACCAACACCGGTGACTGGTATTTCACAGGCAATTACCCCACCCCGGGCGGCAACCGCGTCGTCAACAAAGCCTTTATCAACTATATGGAAGGCAAGAATGTGCGCGGCTATTAAAATTAAACCTTAGGCTTTCAAAACGCTTCAAGCTATACGCCCAAAGCGCTTTACGGTACACCGTCAAGCTCCCAATGCCAATAAAAAAGGTCCCCCCAAACGGGAGGACCTAAAAATGATTTCGTATGAATGGGGATTAACCCTTCTTTGTTTCGAGCAGATTGAAGAACTGATCCAGCTGTGGAAGGATCACGATTCTGGTGCGGCGGTTGGCAGCACGACCTTCATTGGTATCATTCGACATCAGGGGAACATATTCACCACGGCCGGCAGCAGTCATTTTTGCCGGAGGAATACCGTAGGTCTTAGCCAGGATGCGAACCACTGAAGTAGCGCGTTTGCAGCTCAGGTCCCAGTTGTCAATTAAATCAGGATGTCCGCGATAAACTTTATTATCTGTATTTCCTTCAACCATGAATTCAACATCCGGCTGGTTTTTCAGAACCGCTGCCACCTTGGCAAGAACGCCTTTAGCCCCTTTGGTTACTGTAAAACTTCCGCTTTTGAAAAGGAGTTTGTCAGAGATGTCGATGAATACAACACCCTTGTCCACTTTAATATTGACATCAGAATCGTTCTGGTCACCAACGGCACCTTTCAGATTCATCACCAGCGCCATATTCAGGGAATCCTTATGGGCCATTGCCGACTGCAGATCGCGGATGTAGGCATCTTTGGCTCCGATGTTTTCCAGGGATTTCTTGATACTCTCAGCCTGTGCACCGGAAATAACCGACATATCTTCGAGCTGTTTCAGGGCCTGTGTATTGTTTTCCCTCAGGAATGCCACCTGTTTGTTTAATTCGTCTACCTGTCCCTGTAAGTTGGTTTTTTGTTTTGTAAGATCTGCTGTCTGATCGTTACAATTTTTCAGGTCGCCCTGGAGTTTTGTATATTCAGCACTCAGAGAATCAAAACGGCCTTGCATCTGGGCCTGCATCGCCTTAAATTTTTTGTTGCTCACGCAGGAGAAAAAAAACAGTGAGGAAACTGCGAAAAGTAGAATGTACCTAAGCTTCATAAGAATCATTTTAAGAAATTAAAGAATAATCAATTATGCTGTTAAAAATATATAACGCAGTCAGCAATTGTTGTACCAATCCGCTGTCCGGGTCAATTAATTTTATTTAATATACAGTTTTGATGAATACGAAATCGGGATGCATAAGGTAGGGTATACGGCCGCAAAAGCAGTTTAGTCAGGCGAAGATAGGCGAAAAAGTAAATTCCCATGCATTTTCTGCCCTGAAAATTATTTGTAAGCATTTTCCCCATTGCATGAATTGCTTACTTTAGTTTCCCAAATGATCAGAATGAAATTTTATTTATATGTAATCCTGCTGTTCTGTTGTATTTCCTCATCCTGTAAACTCATGCACCGGGACCGGTCCCTGGCGGATAATAAAGAGTTCGGGGTGGTTTTGAATGATTATTACAACGACCGGATGAAATATCTCCCGCTGGAAGCCACCCAAAACGGGGATTCCCTTTATAATGACCTGTTACCGGCCGATTTTACCGATAGTTACCTGGATACCCTTCGTAATTTCTACAATTCTTATCTCAATAAAATACTCGTTTTTGACCGGAACCAACTCAACCGCAACGACCAGATCAGTTATGATATTTTTGTCAGGGAAATGAAAATCAACCTGGAGGGACTGGATTTACACCTGAGCATGAATCTCGTACTCATGCCCAACATTCAGTATATGCCTTTTAACCAGTTTGAAGGTGTTCCGATTTCCCTGGGCCAGATGGGCAGTGGCAGCGGCATTCAGCCATTTAACACTGTAAAAGATTATGAAAACTGGATAATCCGGGCGGGGAAATTCGGAGCCTGGACCGACAGCGCCATCGTGTATTTCCGGAGGGGTTTGCAAAATGGGTATATTCTTCCCCGCTGCCTTGTCGAAAAAATGATTCCGGAAATGCAGGATCTGGTTGTAACAGATATAACCAAAAGTATTTTTTATACTCCGCTTACACAGATCCCCCCTGCTTTCCCAGCCGCGGATCAGGCATCCATCCGTTCCAGGCTCACCGGTGTCATTGCCGGTGTGCTTCTGCCTTCTTATAAGAAGCTGGCCGATTTCCTGAAGAACGAGTACCTGCCTAAAAGCCGCAGCAGTATCGGCTTCGACGCATTACCAAACGGAAATAAACTGTATGATTTCCTGATCCGTTACTGGACGACGACCGATAAGAATGCAGAAGAAATTTATCGGACCGGCCTTTCAGAAGTAAAAAGGATACGGGAAGAGATGGAAGCAACCAGGGAAAAAACGGGTTTTACCGGTGATCTGCCGGCCTTTTTTACCTATATGAAAACCGATCCCCGGTTCACGCCCTATAAAACACCGGAAGCGGTTTTAAATGCTTTCAAAAAAATCCAGCTGACGATCGACCCCAACCTGAAAAAATTATTTGGTCACACGCCCAAAATGAAGTTTGAAATCCACCAGACGGAAGCATTTCGCGCAGCCAGTGCCAGCGCGGAATATATCCAGGGAGATCCGGGTGGAACCCGGCCCGGGATATTTTATGTGCCGATCCTGGATGCAACGAAATTCAATACCACCTCGGGAATGGAATCGCTTTTTCTGCATGAAGCCATTCCGGGTCATCATTACCAGATGTCGATTCAAATGGAAGACACCCTGCTGCCCCGGTTCAGAAGATTTGGCTGGTACGGGGCTTATGGAGAGGGCTGGGCCCTGTATTCGGAATCACTGGGTAAGGAACTGGGTCTTTATACCGATCCGTATCAGTACATGGGCGCATTGAAAGATGAGATACACCGGGCCATCCGGCTGGTGGTGGATGTGGCCATGAACCGGAAAAAAATGACCCGCGAGGAAGCGATTCAATACATGATGGATCAGGAAGGCATCAATGAACAGGGCGCCACAGCTGAAATCGAGCGGTATATTGCCATCCCTGCGCAGGCCCTGAGTTATAAAACAGGAGCCCTGCTGATCCGCGAACTGAGAAACCGTTATACCGGCGAACTGGGTTCAAAATTTAAGATCAGTGCATTCCATGATGAAGTGCTGAAGGATGGCTGTATGCCGCTGGATGTTTTCGAAAGAAAAATGGAAGCCTGGGAATTGACTCAATAGATCTTCAGTTTACCATTTTCATAAATCGGAAGTACGTTGGCCTGGTTGGGTTCCAGGCAATAGCGGATATCCTTTTCCAGGCCGAATCCCATTAACCGGTTATAATGGGATGCATTATTTTCTTTCATAAATCCAAAGAGGTCTCCGGCTGCTTTATGATACAGGTTGACTGCAATATGGGAAGCATCGCATTCCATATTGAAATGCCCCCGAACCCGGTCAATCACGGCCCCGGCAAATAATGTGTCTTCAATGTTGATCCGGTCCTTCCAGGCTGCGCAGGCCAGTATGACATTATTTTTCTGCCGGATGAGATATTCCGTAACCGCGTCCAGGTTGGCAAAGGAACCCGTAACAATTTCACGCGCCCCTTTATCCAGAGCCATATGCAGCAGGCGCGTACCATTGGTGGTCGTCAGCACCAGTATTTTCCCGTTGATGAATTCCCGGTTATATTCAAAGGGTGAATTGCCATAACTGAGGCCTTCCGCAATCTTCCCGTCGCGTTCCCCTGCGGTGATACAATTGATCTGCCGGCCGAGCTCAATACATTTTGCCACACTGTCCACCGGCACAATATACCGGGCGCCATTATACAGGGCCGTTGCAATGGTAGACGTGGCGCGCAATACATCAATAATCACGACGGTTGCCTGGGATGCATTATACAAATGCAGCAGGGCGGGCGACATGGAAGTATATAAAAAGGGTTTGGCGTTCGGCATCAGTGTAAATAAAATTCAATAATAATCATCCCCGTTAGCGGGAAAAACACGAAACGTTCACGAAATAAATGGAAGTTTGACAACACGGGCCTGTAAAAGTTTATCCCGGATCCTGATATAAATTTTTGCATCGGGGTTATTAAATGGTTCCCGTACATAACCCAGTCCGATGGCCTTATTTAAAGATGGTGACTGCGTGCCGGACGTCACTTCCCCGATTTGCATTCCTGAAAAATCCCTGACCTCATAACCATGGCGGGGAATACCTTTATCCACCATTTCAAAACCAACCAGCCTTCTCTGTATGCCCTTTTTCTTTTTCTGTTCAATCGCTTCACGGCCAACGAATGCCTTGGTAAACCGCGTAATCCAGCCCAGCCCGGCCTCCAGTGGGGACGTGGTATCATTAATGTCATTCCCGTATAAACAATATCCTTTCTCCAGCCGCAGGGTGTCCCGTGCAGCCAGGCCGGCAGGTTTAAGACCCAGCGGCTTTCCTGCAGCGAAAATGGCATCCCAGATTTTATTGGCTGCATCGTTTTTGTCTTCGAAATAAATTTCAACACCGCCGGCGCCGGTATAACCGGTCGCACTGATCAATACATTGTCCACCCCCGCGAAAGGACCTTTTACAAAACTGTAATACTTCAGGTTCATCAGGTCCATGGAAGTCAGTGGCTGCAGCATACGCGTGGCGTTGGGTCCCTGAATGGCCAGCAGGCAGGTTTTGGAAGAAATATCTTCCATCGATACGCCACCGGTATTAAAACCGCTGATCCATTTCCAGTCCTTTTCAATATTGGCGGCATTGACCACCAGCATATAGACTTCCTTTTCCCGGATACAATAAACCAGCAGATCATCTACAATACCGCCCGATTCGTTGGGAAGGCAGCTGTACTGGGCCTGGCCGTTCGTTAATCTGGAAGCATCATTGGATGTGACGCGTTGTATCAGATCCAGGGCCCCGGCTCCTTTCAGAATAAATTCACCCATATGGCTCACATCGAAGATACCGGCATTATTACGCACAGCCAGGTGTTCATCATTGATCCCCGAGTAACTGATCGGCATATGATACCCGGCGAATTCAGCCATTTTTGCACCAAGCTCCAGGTGCTTATGCGTAAAGGGTGTATTTTTCATATCCCGTTTTAAGTTTAAGAAACCGGTGGCGAAATTAAAACTTGCCGTGCAGGCAGCCAATAAATAATATGGCCACCCGGAGGTGGCCAATGGTAAGGGATCGCCCGAATTAACCCAGCTGGGTTAACAGAACCAGTATGGTGCTGAATTCCGGGTCATGTTTTTCCATGATGGCGGCCGGAACCGGTATATTTGCTGCCGCTGCAGCTGTTTTTGATTTATGATAACGATATTCCCCGTTTGGATTTTTATTTTCACTGCTATCCGGGCGCACAGGCCGGTCTTCGTCTTCGTCCTGATTCTTCAGCATGTTCTTATGGGTTCTTTCCAGTCCGTTTTCCGTCATGATATATTCCGAACCGGCATCCCAGGAAGATTCATAATCACCTGAAACATTCCATTCGACATCCATTCCCCTGTTATTCCACCTTTTTCTGTTTATATCAAACCAATGGTAGTCATCCAGGTTTGGGGACATGAGGATTTTCTTACCAACCGGTATTTCCAGGACCAGCAATACCTGCTGATTGCGAAACTGTTGTTTTGGTGAAATCGAAAATCCGTGTGCCAGCAACAGCAGGCTGTCTCTCTGTTCAATCGGAAATTCTATTTGTGAAGCCAGGCTGCTGGCTTCAGCATTACTCGAACCGCGGCTGAGTTTTTCACGGTGAAGATGCCAGGAGCTGTCATTGCTTTTGATCAAATTGATCCGTACCGTGTTCATCGTCAAACTGTCTTCGGTCAGGTCAAAGAACGGACCATTGTTATGCCAGTTAATCCCCATCCAGTCGGAATCAAAATATACTGGCTTCGAATCATCCATTTTAACAATCATTCTCCCGCCCGCCGGGGCTGTTAACCGGATGTCTTCGCTTACACCGGCGCGAGTTCTGAAATTGGAACTGATTGAAGCAGCCAGTGCAAACAGACTGATCAGGCCGATAACCCAGAGGCTGCCGAAAATATATCCCAGGTAGTTGCCGCCCCTTCTGGCGCCAATAATGCGGCGTATCAGCCAGGTCAGTAAACCGATTACCGGCAATACCAGGAACAGGAGCAGGACAGACCACGCCAGTATATTCTGCCAGAATCCATGGATAAAAAAGTTTTTCAAAGGAAGCACGCCGGCACCGGTAAAGATGAGTCCGATCAGGGCCGTAACCAATGCAAAAGTGATAATCACGGAGATGAATAAAAAAAATGCTTTGAATAACACGCCGATGGCATGACCGATACCCTGACGTGGAATAGGTACCGAGGATATATCTTTTCTCAGGCTGCCGGATTGGTCTCTCACTTCATTGCCGAATTGTTCAGCTTTCTGTTTCATTTCCGCACCCACGTTAGCAGCTTTCTGCCTGAAGCCTTCCAGGTCGCTTTTTATGGTATTTTTGATAGAAGCCAGGTCGATCTTTTCACCCCGCATTTCGAGCTTTTCTGAAGCGGTATTGGCTTCCGGAAGCACGATCCAGAGGATGATATAAGTGACAAACAGGGTACCTCCAAAACCTCCGGTAAAAAATACCGGCCCGTCAAATTCAAACCAGGCATGGCGGAACAAAGAAGTCAGCGTCCCGAGTATCAGGGGCAGGGAAAATATCACCCGGGGAATCCAGATGTCAATATTAAAATAGGCTGCCAGTCCGCTGGCCACGCCACCGATCACGCGGTGATCGGGGTCCCGGTACAGTCTTTTTTTAATATTCGTTTCCACGGATTTGGGCGGAAGCGCGATCCATAAAATAATATATAACAACAGGGCGGTTCCAAAACTGCCCAGGATCAGAACCGCATAAATGATACGCACTACGGAAGGATCTATCCGCAGGTAGGCAGCCAGACCACCGCAAACCCCGCCCAGCATCTTATCGTTTTCAGAACGGTATAACCTGCGGGGACCCTCACCGGAAGTTTCTTCCGCGAATGCGGTTTTGGTGCTTCCGCCGGTTGCGCCGGCATTTTCATCCTGGTCAAAATCTTCCGGGCGGCCCATACTCCGGATAATTTCCTCCACATCAGCATCCGTAATGCAGGTGGCGCCTTTTTTGAGACGGTCAGAAAAAAGTTCTGCGAACCGGTTTTCAATATCGTTGACGATTTCGTCGCCGCCTTCCTCTCCCGCAAAATGTTTCTTGAGGCTGTCAATGTATTTGCGCAAAATATCATAAGCCGTTTCTTCAATCGGTATAACCCGGCTGTGAAAGTTTATGTTGATGATCTTTTTCATTGTATGCTTATTTGAAGACGTTAAGGTTGAATTATGGATTTACGGTTATTTTTTCACTCTTGTTTGCCAGGGCATCCACCGCGTTGGCGAGTTCTTTCCAGGTCGTTTCCAGCTCCCGGTAAAACGCCAGTCCCTTTTCTGTAAGGGAAAAATATTTCCGTGGAGGGCCTGAATTACTTTCCACCCAGCGGTAGGTAAGCATATCCGCATTTTTCAACCGGGTCAGCAGGGGGTAGAGCGTTCCTTCCAGGATATTCAGATTCGCTGATTTCATTTCTTCTACAATATCTGAAGGATAGGCCTCTCCACGACGGATAATGGAAAGGATACAGAATTCCAGGATTCCCTTTCGCATCTGGCTCTGTGTATTTTCTATGTTCATGTTCTTGCGTTTTTAATGAATGATTTCCGCTTTCAACACAAAGATAAGGGTGAATCTAGTACTATGCAAAACAAAGTACCATAGAAAAATGAATACTTTTCATAACTGTCGTGGTTATAAGTTAATAATATATTGAATTTCAATAAGGTATTGAACTAAAATCTAAAAAATAAAAAAGTAAAAAAAGGATGAGCGGCGGAAAGCAGGGTTTGAAAGGCCTCAGGGCAGACTTAATGCCCATCGCCTGAAGCCGGGGATTTTTGTAATATATGTCACTACTCTGCCAACGAAACTAAAACTCCGCGTTATTGGGGGTGCGCGGAAAAGGAATCACATCGCGGATATTGGTCATCCCGGTAACAAACTGAACCATACGTTCAAAGCCCAGCCCGAAGCCTGCATGGGGAACGGTTCCAAAACGGCGGGTGTCCAGATACCACCACATCTGTTCAACGGGTATATGCATTTCACGCATCCGGTTCTCCAGTACATCCAGCCTTTCTTCTCTCTGGGATCCGCCCACGATTTCACCGATGCCCGGCGCGAGGATATCCATGGCTGCTACCGTTTTGCCATCCGCATTCTGGCGCATATAGAAGGCCTTGATTTCTTTGGGATAGTTCGTAACAATCACCGGCTTCCTGAAATGTTTTTCAACCAGCCAGCGTTCATGCTCGCTTTGCAGGTCCGTACCCCAGAAGATATCATATTTGAATTTTTTCTTTTTATAGGCAGTGGACTGAAGCAGGATATCAATGGCCTCTGTGTACGTGATCCTTTCAAAATCCTGACTGGCTACCGCTTCCAGTTTTTCAATCAGCCCGGTTTCACTACGTTCATTCTGCGGCTTTTGCCTTTCTTCTTCTGCCAGCCGCTGGTCCAGGAAAACCAGGTCTGCCGGGTTATTTTTTAAAACATAGTCGATCAGGTAACGAACAAAGGCTTCGGCCAGGTCCATATTGTCTTCCAGGTCATTAAAAGCCACTTCGGGCTCAATCATCCAGAATTCAGCCAGATGCCGGGCTGTATTGGAGTTTTCAGCCCGGAACGTAGGTCCGAATGTGTAGATCTCGGAAAACCCCATGGCCGCCAGCTCCCCTTCGAGCTGACCGCTCACCGTGAGGTTGGTGGCCCTTCCGAAAAAATCTTCTTTAAAATCAACGGCGCCTTCTTCAGTACGCGGTGTTTCATCGAAGGGCAGGGTGGTCACTTTAAACATTTCGCCCGCCCCTTCGGCATCAGAAGCCGTTATGATGGGGGTATGCAGGTAAATAAACCCCCGCTCGTTAAAAAACCGGTGTACCGCAAATGCAAGGGCATGCCGCACGCGGAATACGGATCCGAAGGTATTGGTCCTGAATCGCAGGTGGGCGATTTCCCGCAGGAATTCAAGACTGTGTTTTTTCGGCTGAAGCGGGAATTTTTCTGCGTCGCTTAAACCCAGGATCTCCACGGTATCGGCTTTCAACTCCACCTGCTGGCCCTTTCCGGGGGAAACCACCAGTTTTCCCACCGCCCGCACCGAAGCCCCGGTCGTTATTTTCTTCAGGAGGATTTCATCAAACAAACCCAGTTCAAGAACCACCTGAAGGTTTTCATTGGTGGAACCGTCATTTAAGGCAATAAACTGGTTATTACGCAGGGTTCTTACCCATCCCATGACCGTAATTTCCTCTTTTCCGGCAGGCATCCCGAGGGCATCTTTGATTTTGACACGTTTATTGAACATTCAGCAATTTTAAGCTTGCAGGTGATTAAAGAAGGCAAAGATAATCCTTGAAATATTTTTTTAGATTTTCCGTTTTTATGCTAACATTGCAGCGGAATCAGGCTGATTCGTTCTTATCCTTTGCTCGCAACCGTCAGTTTTAGTCATTCCGCTCGTCCTTAATCAAAATACATTCACAAATCCTTTTCTACAGGTCAGTTCTTACTGCTGTAATTCTCAAGTTTTACTATGTACGACATACTTCAATTAAACGACATGCTCGTTCCAGAACTGCTCGATATTGCTGAGCAGCTGAAGATCCCCAATGCAAAAAAAGCTGATAAACAGGAACTCATATATAAAATACTGGATAAGCAGGCCCTCAGCCCCAGTGAAAAAACGGACGGTGCGGAAGCCGACGACAAACCCAAGCGTAAACGCATCGTAAAAACGACTACCGCCAATTCAAGCGAAGAAGCTTATGTGGAAAGTGGTGACCCGGCCCCGAAACTGAAAAAGCCGGATCCAAAAAAAGACCTTAAAAAGAAAGAGGAAAAACCCCTGGTAAAAAAGATACGGAGGAAAGAAGACGAGCC
>WSSedB1CaDRAFT_10000812_pt1 | contig 12785 bp, 8 predicted proteins | sample WetSurSB1Cattail_FD_9460 | JGI IMG/M metagenome (IMG submission 9460)
CCGCGCCTCTCCATCGTTACCGACATCTCTCTCGACCACACCCAGTGGCTCGGCTCCACCATCGCCGCCATCGCGCATGAGAAAGCCGGTATCCTCCGCCCCTCCGGCACCCTCGTCACCCTCCCCCAGCACCCTGAGGCCAACCAGGCCCTCGGCGAAGTCGCCACCGAGCTAGGCGTGCGCGGCGTCTCCGCCGTTTCTTATATGCCGCAGTCGCCGGTCGCAGCCAACGAGGCGTACACCGTCGAAGTCCTCGGCCACCCTATCGAAATCGCATCACCCCTCCACGGTGCGCACCAGCACCGCAACATCGCTCTCGCCCTCGCCGCCGCCGCCGAACTCGCCCAGCACTACGGGTTGCCTCTTACCCCCGAGTCCATCGCCGCAGGCATTCGCAACACCCAGTGGCCCGCGCGCCTCGAGCGCATCACCACCCCTGAGCCTGAGACGCATTGGACGCTCGACGTAGCCCACAACCCCGCCGGTGCCTGGGCACTCCGCGCCGGACTGCGCGATGTCCTCGCCAACCCCGGCCCACACACGCTCGTCTTCAGTTGCCTGCGTGACAAGCCTCTCCGTGAGATGGCGCAGATCCTCTTCCCGCTCTTCGACCGCATCGTCTTCGCGCCCATTCACAGCTCCCGCGCCACGCCCGTCGCCGATCTGCTCGCCGCCGCCGAAGCCACCGGCACACCCGCAGTTGCCGCGGCCTCTGTCGCAGAGGCACTCGAACTCGCCCGAGTGGCCGGTGCCACCGTAGTCGTCTCCGGCTCCGTCTACCTCGTCGGAGAAGCCCGCGCCCTGCTGTTGGCGGAGAAGAACGCGCAATGAACGATTCGAAGCTCCCGCTCGAAAGAAGAAGGCCGCCGGACCCGCTCCCGCGCTTCTACCGCTGGCGCACCAATCTCTTCCAGGCCCCGCTCTTCTTCTTCTGGACAGCCTTCTGCGGCTCGCTTTCGCTCTTAGCGTCCTTATTCGAGAAAGACGGTCGCCTGCAGCATCGCATCGCCCGCCGCTGGGCCCGCGGCTCGCTCTACTTTTCGGGCGCGCGCCTCACTGTCTGCGGCGCAGAAAACCTCAGGAAGCACCCCGTCGCCGTGTACGCCGCCAACCACACGTCCTACATGGACACGCCCGTCATCTTCTCCACGCTGCCCTTCCAGTTCCGCATCCTCGCGCGCAAGGAGCTCTGGGGCCTCCCCTTCATCGGCTGGCATCTCAACCGCTCCGGCCAGATCTCCATCGACACCGTCAACCCCCACGCCTCGCTCTCCAGCCTCGGCGCCGGTGTCCGCGCCCTCCGCGCCGGCATGCCCCTCTTCGTCTTCCCTGAGGGAGGCCGTACCGCCGACGGCCATCTAAAGCCCTTCCTCTCCGGAGCCGCCTTCCTCGCCATCCGCGCCCAGGTGCCGCTCGTCCCCATCGCCCTCACCGGCGTCTACGACCTGCTCCCCATCCACACCCGTCACTTCTATCCCTGTCCGCTCACCCTCACCGTAGGCGACCCCATCGACACCACTGGCATGACCATCCGCCAGACCGACCAGCTGACCGAGCAACTCCGCCAGGCCATAGAATCCCTCCGCGCGCAGTAAGCCCACAGCTTTTCGCACCTTATCTCTGCCACACATCTGGCTGCCCCATCCTCGTGCAGCAAGGGAGGGATCGCAGCCTCAGACCCCCAGCTTCGCCCCGCGCCTGAGCTGCCAGTACTCCGCCGCCAGCCACCCCAGACTCAGTAGCAGAATCAGCGCAATCAGTGTCTGCGAAATGACGCAGTAGAGGCACCACACCTGTAGCACAAGCTCCTCAATAAACGTAAGCCGCAACGCAAAGCAGAACCCCGCAAACGCCACCACCAGCAGCACGAAACGCTGCCGCCACAGGGCAAGCGCTCCCAGCGCCAGGTAGCCGGCAATCCCAAGGGCCGCCACCGGCACCTTCCCTATCATTGCGAAAGGACTATGATTCACCACGCCGCAGTCCCAGTGCTCATTGATCGAGCACGGCTCGGTCCCGGTGGAGTAGTGGACCTGCAACGCCAGTGCGGAAACCACCACACCCGCCAACGCCAGCAACACAATCACCCAACGCATCATCTCAACTCCGATGGTACGGCATCTCCTCTTAAACCTGCCCCCCTGAAACCTGATCCCTGTTCTACAATGGCGGAAGCCTATGTCCTGGTTTAAGCGCGAAAGCGGCGAGTTTGAAACACCCGGCGCCCCTGCTGACGAAGAGAAGAGCGTCCGCACAGAAGGCCTGTGGATCAAGTGTCCCGGCTGCCGGCTGACTTTTTTCAAGGCCGACCTCGAGTCCACCCTCAACGTCTGCCCCAAGTGCGGCTACCACTTCAAGATGAGTGCCCGTCAGCGGCTCGACCTGCTCCTCGATCCCGGCTACGAGCTGGTCGACGGCGGCCTCCGCTCCACCGATCCGCTCAACTTCACTGATCTCAAGCCCTACAAGCAGCGCCTCAAGAAGGCCCAGCAGGACACCGGCCTCGACGACGCCATCCTCAACGCTATCGGCCAGCTCGGCCACCACAAGGTTGTCGTCAGCGCCATGGAGTACAGCTTCATCGGCGGCTCCATGGGCGCCGTCGTGGGTGAAACCATCGCCCGCGCCGTCGACCGTGCTCGCCTCGGCCGCATGCCCCTCATCGTCGTCGCCGCTTCCGGCGGAGCCCGCATGATGGAAGGCATCGTCAGCCTCATGCAGATGGCCAAAATCTCCACCGCGCTCGCGCAACTCGACGACGCCCGCGTCCCCTATATCTGCCTGCTCACTGACCCCACCACCGGCGGCGTCACCGCCAGCTTCGCCATGCTGGGCGACCTCAACATCGCCGAGCCCGGCGCCCTCATCGGCTTCGCCGGTCCCCGCGTCATCGAGCAGACCATCCGCCAGAAGCTCCCCGAGGGCTTCCAGCGCTCCGAGTTCCTCCTCGAAAAGGGCTTCCTCGACGCCGTAGTCCCCCGCAAGGACCTCCGCGACTACCTCATCCGCGCCCTCGATTTCCTCCGCGTCTGACCCCACCCTCTCCCGCGGCCGGTACACACCCCGGTCCCACGCATACTTAAATAGGCGCAGATACCCGGAGTCTGCAGCTTCTCTGCGGAGAGCCCTCGTCCCGTCCTGCGGCTCCCGCCAGGACGGCTCCCCCGCGCTTGCCACAATTCGGTATTTATACACAGTTTTCCATAGGGCCTATGAAATTTCACATATTAGCTCCGGACTACCCCACCGCTCGATAGCGCGGCTCACACCCTTGCTCTCTAAAAACGCCAATTATTTTGTGCAACATACGCGTCTTATCGGTCTCTATTCTGAGTTTAGCCGGACCGTCATAACCCCCTCACAACCACCTGTGGATATGGCCCATCAATTGCATCCATTAACTGCGGTAATCCATTCGCACTCATCCCAATTCATGTAGTTCCGTGACATGAATGGGCAATATGAAAACCCAGACTCGGAAACGGACCACAAAACGCTGCACGAAGCCGTAACCCTTTTGGAAGGAACAGACGAATGACTAATTGGACGAAATGCTTGCGAGCAACGATTCTCGGAGTCGGCATCGCCGCCGGAGCCATGGTCACCACTCTCGCTCCCACAGTTGCCTTCGCCCAGGCGATCAGTGGAGATGTTACCGGTGTGGTAATGGACGCCAACAAGGCTGTTGTGGTTAGAGCCGACGTTGCGATCACGAATACCGAGACTGGCGTCTCTTACAAGACGGTGACCAACGGTCAGGGTGAGTATCGAATCAGCAACCTCTCTCCGGGCAGATACGACATCTCCGTCACTGCACAGGGATTTGGCAAAGCCGTCATCAAGGACTTTGTTGTTCAGCTGAACAAGGTCTCAACGGCGAATTTCACGCTGAAGGTTAGCGCTACAACTGTAACGGTTGAAGTGTCAGAAGCCGGAGTGGCACTGGACACGACGACGGCTCAAGTTGGGACCACTTTTGACTCGATCGAGCTTACTCGGTTGGCTGCGGCCACCAATAACGTTCTGAACCTTTCGCTAATGACCGCTGGGGTGGCAACCTCAGGTGGCGTCGGCCAGGGCACCGGCCCATCGGTCGGCGGCCAGCGCCCCACCCAAAACAACTATACGATTGAAGGTATCGATAACAACGACAAGGCCGTCCCAGGCCCGCTGGTCACTGTCCCCAGCGATGCCGTCGCCGAGTTTACCGCACTGCAGAACCACTTCTCTGCCGAGTACGGCCACTCCAACGGCGGCCAGTTCAATCAGGTCATCAAGAGCGGTACCAATCAGTTTCATGGCCTTGTCTACGAGTACAGCCAGAACAGAAACTACAACGCAACCGATGCATCGATCGCCCGGGCACAGAAATACACCAATGTTGTGAACCCGCGCTATGACGACAATCGCTTCGGTGGCCAGATTGGCGGACCCATCAAGCGCAACAAGCTGTTTTTCTTCACGAACTACGAGCAGGAACCGGTGGGTTTCCCGGGTGCAAGTTCGACCTTCTGCGCCCCGACAGCTGATGGCTTTACTACTCTCGATAGCATTAGCTCTCTTTCAGCAAACAACTTGGCCGTTTACAAGAAGTACAGCCCGGTGGCAGCCTCGCAGGCCACAGCAGACGACCAGATTTGCCCCCAGACCATCTCGGTTGCTGGAACCGCAATCCCCATCGGCGACGTAGGTGTTCTCGCTGGCTCGTACACGAACAACTACCGCTCGATCAGTTCGGTTGACTATACGATTTCAGCGACGGATAGCATCCGTGCCCGCTATCTTTACAATCGGTCTGACGGCCCGGACACCGCTGCTCAATTCCCGAGTTTCTGGGCAACAGCTCCCAACCGGTTCCACTTGGCAACTCTCTCTGAGTTCCACACCTTTTCACCCAACCTGTCGAGCGAATTCCGCCTGGGTTATAACCGCTTTTACAGCGTTTATACTGCACCAGGCGCATTCCCTGGCATGGATGTCTTTCCGAACATCACGATCGACGATTTGAACGGCGTCAATATTGGCCCCGATCCCAACGCTCCGCAAGGCACCATTCAGAATACGTATCAGGGCTCCGAGTCCATCATCTGGAGCCATGACAAGCACACTCTGAAATTTGGCTTCGAGTTCCGCGATGTCATCTCGCCGCAGCTCTTTGTGCAGCGCGTCCGTGGTGATTATGAGTGGGATAGAGATCTCAACACCGGGCGGTCCGGCTTGGAGCAATACCTCCTCGACCTTTCGCCCAATGTCTTAGGCGAGCGTAATGCAACAGCGCCCGGTGTCAGTCCGACCTACTACGGCAACCAGAAGGTTGCCTATGCATATGCTCAGGATGACTGGCGCGTCTCCCAGAACCTGACTCTGAACCTCGGGCTGCGCTACGAGTACACTGAGGTTCCTCTTGGCGAACAGAAGCAAGAGGTGAATGCCGCGGCCAGCGTGCCCGGCTTGATCACCTTCGGATCTCCTAAGTCGCAACTCGCCAATTTTGTTCCTCGCTTGGGCTTTGCTTACTCCATCGATCCCAAAACCGTGATTCGCGGTGGTTTTGGAATGGGGTATGACGTACTCTATGACAACCTCGGCACACTCTCTTCAGCTCCCCAGTACCAGGTCACTGAGGATGTGGATACGACAACCCAAACCGCAGGATTTCTTGCTGGGGGCGGGTTGCCTGACACGGTTACGATTCCTGATGTGGCAACTCAGCGCGCTCTGACCAGTGCTTATGTGCCGGATCAGGAGCTGCCTTACGCAGAAAACTGGACCCTGGGTATCGAGCGCACTTTCCGCCAGAATTACACGGCAGAAGTTCGCTACGTGGGCACGCACGGCGTTCACCTTCCTACGCAGAACCGCATTAACCGTCAGAATGTTGTCAACGCTGAAAACAACCTGCCGTTCTACTTCCAGCCGACCACGAATACCAGTGCGACCGCCTATACGCTGGACGATGTCAAGGCGAATGGTACGTCCTGGGTTCCGGCCTATGCGGACGCTGGTTTCGAGTCCAGCATTGTTGGTTTCATGCCTTGGTCCGGGTCCAACTACAACGGCATGGCGGCGCAGCTGAACCGCCGTTTTTCAGGCGGCCTTGGGCTTTCCGCTTCTTACACGTGGAGTAAGACGATGGACGATGCAACCGCTACGGCTTTCTCCACCTATCTCACGCCGCGGCGCCCGCAGGACTTCCGGCATGTTGGCGCCGATTACTCTCGGTCTGCCCTCGACCACACCAACCGCCTCACTCTCGGTGCTATTTACGATCTGCCATTCTTTAAGAATGGTTCGGCTTTTGTACGGAATACGCTCGGCAACTGGGAATTCGCACCGGCCTACACCTATCAGTCGCCGGAATATGCAACGGTTCAGAGCAACGTCGATGCCAATCTAAATGGAGATGCTGCTGGTGATCGCGTCTTCGTTAACCCGGCGGGCAAGAAGGGTACGGGCTCAGGCTCGACGGCAATTACTGATCCGGCCTTGGGTGATGCGGTGGTAGGCTACTACGCCAACGACCCGGACGCCTACTACGTCGTTGCCGGAAAGGGAACGATTCCCAATGGATCCAGAAATACTCTGCCCATGCGGCCAATCAACAATTTTGACGTTTCAGCAGGAAAGAAGATTGACATCACTGAGCGTTTCAAGCTCACGTTCCAGGCACAGATCTGGAACGTCTTGAACCACTCTCAATACATTGGTGGATCAATCAATAGCATCAACTCGGTTGGCCACACGGACGGTGAAACGCACAGCTACCTCATCCCTGATTCGACAACCTTCAACAACCCCAGCGCGACGTTCCCCAACAACGCCCGCGCAATGCAACTTGCGCTTAGGTTTGCCTTCTAGATATAGAAGGCTACTTGTTCGCTCAAAGGCCGCGGCGATCGCCGCGGCCTTTCTCTTTTCCCCTTCGCGCCGCCATGCCTTAGACTTCTCCCTTAAGTTACTCCGAGGGAAAAGTCATGTTCCGTTCTGTTCTATTTTGCAGTGCCAGCCTGGCCCTGCTGCTTGCCCTACCTTCCGCAATCCACGCCCAAACGCCAGCCAGCCCCGCCCCCTTCACCTCTCTCCAGCCGCTCCCCTTTGACACCTCAGGCCCCGTCCTCCGCGCCCCCGCCCAACCGCAAAAGCCCTTCACCGTCGCCGGCCCCCGCGGCGTCCTCGTCGGCCAGCAGGACGGCACCTTCGAAGCCTGGGTTCTCCCCGTCAAGCTCCTCTCGCACCTCACCATCGAGGCCCGCATCCAGGGCTACTCCGTCCCCGTCGACGTCAACCCGCAGGCCGCCCAGATCGAGGTCCGCCCCGACCGCACCATCCTCACCTACAGCCACATCGGCTTCACCGTCCGCCAAATCATGTTTGTCCCGCCCGCCACAACCAAAGCAAGTGGCGCCGCCACCGGCCCCGTCGTCCTCTTTGAGTTCGACTGCCTCCACCCCACCGACTTCATCTTCCGCTTCACCCCCAACCTCGCCTGGATGTGGCCCCAGCGCAACGAAGGCGTCCCCGGCGTCGAGTGGGTCGCGCCCGATCCCCGCAACCCCGCCGTCCCGCACGGCTTTTATGCGTTCCACACCGACTACCCCGATCTCGCCGCCGCCCTCACCATCCCCGGCGCCGAGCCCGGCATCCTCGCGCCCTACCAGGAGCGCCCCAAGGACTACCCCGTCGAGCTCAAACTCCACATCGACCCAGCGCGCGACCACGGCCGCCTCTTCCCGCTCCTCATGGCCGTCGGCTTGAACGCCCCCACCGCCACCAACGCCGCCCTCGGCTCCACCCTCGCCCGCCTCAACGCCGATATCCCCGCCCTCTACGCATCGCAGGCGCAGACCTATAAGGATGTCCTCGCCCACTCCGTCTCTATCGAGACCCCCGACAAGTCCCTCGACGAAGCCTTCCAGTGGGCCATCGTCTCCATCGAGCAGCTCAAGACCCACGTCCCCAACACCGACGAGACAGCATTAGTCGCGGGCTACTATTCCTCCGCCGACTCCGCGCGTCCCGGCTTCGGCTGGTTCTTCGGCCGCGATGCCCTCTACACCCTCTACGCCGTCAACGGTTACGGCGACTTCGCCCTCACCCGCGCCGAACTCGAGTTCCTCATCCACCGCCAGCGCGCCGACGGCAAAATCATGCACGAGTACTCGCAGACCGCCGGGGCCGTCGACTGGCAGCAGTTCCCCTACCAGTGGGCCGCGGCCGATGCCACTCCGCTCTTCCTCCTCGCAGTTGCGGATTATGTCCGCGCCAGCGGCGACACCACCTTCCTCGCCGCCCACCGCGACGCCGTCGAGAAAGCCTGGGCCTTCGAAACCGACCCCGCCCACGACACCGACCACGACGGCATCTACGACAACTCTCAGGGCACCGGCTGGGTCGAAAGCTGGCCCGGCGGCATGCCCCACCAGGAGGTCTACCTCGCGCTGCTGGACCAGCAAGCCTCCAGCGCCTACGCGTATCTTCAAACTCAACTCAAAGACGACGCCAAGGCAAAAGCCGCCGAGCAAAGAGCAACCACGCTAGCCAAAACCATCAACACCGAGTATTACGATTCAGACAAATCGTGCTACGCCTTCAGCCGCAACGTCGCTCCCGACGGAACGGCCTCGCTCGACCGCACCCGCACCGTCTATCCCGCACTCGCCTGGTGGGACCCCGCCAACAACAAGGCCATCCTCGACCAACCCGAGCCCTGTCTGCGTCAGTTCGCGGCTTCGTCCATCAACACTGACTGGGGCACCCGCGACGTTGCCAACGACGAAAAGATTTACGACGGCATGAGCTACCACCAGGGCTCCGTCTGGCCGCTCTTCACCGGCTGGGCCGCCCTCGCCGAGTACCGCGCCAACCAGCCCCTCGCCGGCTACCAACTCCTCAAGGAGAACGCCAACCTCACTCGCGCGCAAGACCTCGGCGCCCACACCGAACTCCTCTCCGGCGACTTCTACGTCCCCATGGGCCGCAGCACCTCGCATCAGCTCTGGTCCAGCGCCATGGTCATCACGCCCACATTGCGCGGCCTCTTCGGCCTGAGCATTGACGCCGCTACAAAGACCATCACCGTCAATCCACATCTGCCCGCTAGCTGGGATCACGCAGACGTGATGCACCTTCCTCTTCCCGGTACAAACACCCGGCTCTCATTCAAGCGCAACGGCAATCAATTGGAAGTCTCCGCAAGTTTGAACGAAGACAATGGATGGCATCTGCGCAGTGACCTACCAGGTGCAACGTTCGGAGCGATCGACAAAGAAGTGGCAAAGAAGCTCGCAACGACCCCAGGCTCCGGTCTCCGCATTCCGCTTCCGGCAATCGAAGTGGATGAAACCGCCGGACCCTACGGGGATGCGACCATCGAGTCAGTCTCACTTCTGAACAAACCACCCGAGCCTGGAACGCGCCAACGCCGCTTCCACATACTCAATGCAACATACTCCGATCACAAGCTGGTTCTTACCGCCGAAGGCCTTGCTGACACCGATGCGATCGTCACGCTCATCCGTCACGGCCACATCGATCCGAAGGTTCAATCCGCTCCGCCGGCTCCGGCAAACGCTGAACGCGAAAACGCTGTGATCTCACACCGTGAGTGCGATGCCGACTTCTACGCCTGCAAGGAGCTGCCGATGATCCTCCACTTCCCCGCAGGCACCGGCTTCCAAACCCTAACCGTCACCCTAACCTGGTAATCAACCGCCACTTCTACCGACGTGTCATTCTGAGCGAAGCGCCTTAGGGGCCCCATGATCGTGCCAGCGATCATGGGGTAGGCGGAGCGCATAACCTGCTGTTGCGATGCATCTCAAGCACGAAAACGGGTGCCCTAGGTCTCGCTTCTGAGACCTGGGAAAGCACAACACCCCGCCGTCAACGAGAAATGACTCTTGATCCTTCTTCGCTGCCAAAGCAGCACTTTCCACTTAGCTCCCTGGCCGCCTGTCAGTGCTTCGCGTGAAGAGTAGGCATAGCTGCCATTCGCCGGGTTGCGTAGCGATCTGTGTACAACTGAACCAAACCGGCGTTCACGATCACCATCGCGGGATGCCGTCCGCGAACGATCGCCCTTGCGCGATGCGATATTGCCGTGAGCAGCATTCCGCGACCTTGCCAAAGCAGCGTGACCGCCAGGATGAAATGGTGCGCCGTGACCGAGTTCTTCACCCAGTAAAACAGCTTGCTGCCAATGAAGGCACGCCGGCAGGCACGAAACTTTTCGCCTCCCGGATAATGGCCATCCAACTCGTTCTTCACGATGTGCACCATCTGTTTCGCGAACTTCGGCACGTCACCGAACGTGTTGCTCCCGTGAATCCTGTAGCCGGTCGTTGCGGGAGAAATGAGTTGGACGGTACTCTCGCGTCCGAGATACAGGCAGAAGTCATCCACTTCCATCGGCCACATGTCACCCTGCCACCCCGGTGAACGTGCGAACGCTTCGCGGCTGACTACAATCGCGCTGGCGCCGCCTCCCTGCGATCGATCCTTCCTGACAAGCGCGTCGTACTCATAGAATCGAATCGCGCCTTCGTATCGTCCTCTGCTTACGTCGGGGATCGTGTGCTTGCACCAGAGAAGCGCCCCGATGAGCAACGCCGGACTCCTGTGCTCGATCACCCTTGCATAAGTCTCCAGCGCCCAGGGCAATAGCACATCATCGCCGTCGAGAAACACGATGTATTCCCCGTTTGCCATGGAAGCGCCAAGGTTGCGCCCATACGTGGCTCCACAGTTCGAGGTGTTCCTGACGAGGCGAATGCGGTCGCCATACTTCAGCAGCGTCTGATAGGTGTGATCGCTGGAGTGATCTTCAATAACGATGATTTCAAACGAGCCTCTATATGTTTGATGCAGGGCCGAGTCTACGGCCTCGGCAACCAGGTGCTCCTGATTGTATGTGGCAATCACTATGCTGAAGAGCATTCAGTCTTCCTTGGGGACCAGCAACCTGAACGTAGCGAATTCGTGAACTGCATCCTGTATCGCCCATCACTTAGGCCTGTGAGGTAGGAATACCGCGCGTTCTGTGGCACTCTCGCGGCCAGATGTAAATACATGTATTGGAAAAAGGTAGATGTATTCGCTGCGACAGGGGACTCCCCTTCAAGACCGAACCTGTTTTTCGACGGAAGTTAGTTGGCGGCACTGCCGGATGCCCCATCCGTAGCGCAGCCTCATCACGCCAACGGTGGATAACTTAAAGCAGCCGCGTTCACCAGCAAACAAGCTGTGTCATCCAGAGCGAAGCGAAGAACCTGCTGTTGCTTTGAGCGGAGCTTTCCCTACCACGAACATGGGCTCCCCAGGCCTCGCGTTTGAGACCTGGGAAAGCACGCGCTAGAACCAAACGCAAAGCCGGGCGACACGCCTATTGGCAGCCGAACCGGAGTAAGGCGCGGACACCTGCGTGGTCGGACGGCCAGAGGCCGTCTATTTTGTCCTGCGGCGCAGCGCCGGCGAGGCTGAGGTTCAGCGGGCACACGTTGCCGAGTGTCCAGATGTAGTCAATGCGCTGGAAGGCAGTGTCGATGGGGCTGGAATCGACGAGTTGCCACGTCGGAGCCGGGTTCTTGGGATAGCGGGCACCCCAGGCATCGGTGAATCCAAAACTGAGCATTTCCTGGTAGGTGGCAATGCTGGCATCGGTGCCGAGGGCGTCCGCATTGAAGTCGCCGGCAATAATGACGGGCATGTCCGGCACATAAGCCGGGCCGTCACTGAGTTCCTTGGCCTGGGCTTCCTGGATCAGCAGCGTTGCAGGTGCCTGCGCAATGTAGTTCTCCAGATGGGTGACGATAAAGCGGAAGTTCTCACCGTGCAGAGCTACATCGGCGGAACCCCATCCCCGGGTAATGGTGACCGGGCCAGCAACGGTCGGGAGTGACAGCAGTGTGTTGAAGTTGGCCTTCTGCACGTTTGAAATCTGGAGATCGCCTTTATCGTTGCGGGCGAGCATGACGTCGGTGTTTTGGACGAAGAGCCAATTGGTCCCGTCCGGCAGAGGCCCTGCGAGTTGGAATTCAGGCACCACAACGACAACCTGGTAATCGAGGCCTTGCGCCTTGAGGGCGTCCATCAATTCCTGCAGCATGTCGTAACGGACGGCCGGATTGGCTTGGTCGCCGACAAACCACGTGGAGACCTCCTGCAATCCGACGAGGTCCGGTTGCGTGATGGCAATCTGGTGCGCGATGGCTTGCATGCGCAAGGGAGGGTTGCTGGCGGTCACCTGGTTAAGAGTGATCTGCACCGCCTGCAGAAACTCCGGAAACGTCTGCGCGGACAGGACTTCCACGTAATCGGAGCCCTCGTTCACGTTGTACGTCATCACCTTTACGGTTCCGTTGGTTGCGCCGGTTGCCGCCTGTGTGGCGGGAACAAGGAGCATGGCAGCCAGCATCACCATGCCGAAGCAGCAGAGCGATCTGAAACGCAGATACATTGCGTCCTCCTGACCCCTGAGAGCTTACCCCCAAATCGCCCTGAGTGCGCGTGAGAATGCGCGCCACTTCCGGGAGTACAGCCAGCAAAGCCTGGTCGATCGATGTTTCCAGGACTTGAGACAGAATTGGTTGTCACAAAAAGAGTGATGCCGCGGTTGGCCACCCCAACCCAGCCACAGATGCGTTTGCCCCAACCTTGCGCAGCAAGGGGGGAAAGCATTCTTCGCGCAGCACGAAAATGGGTGCCCCAGGTCTCGCTTTTGAGACCTGGGAAAGCACGAACCCAATCCAACCGATACGGCAGGTGGCCCAGTCATCAGAATCACCAGG
>WSSedB1CaDRAFT_10000813_pt1 | contig 12769 bp, 10 predicted proteins | sample WetSurSB1Cattail_FD_9460 | JGI IMG/M metagenome (IMG submission 9460)
GAGCGAATCGAGCGGCTCGAGGAAGAGCGCAAGGCGCTTGGCAGCGACATCAAGGACATCTACGCCGAGGCGAAGTCAGCCGGGTTCGACCCGAAGGTGCTGCGCCAGCTTATTCGCATCCGCAAGCAGGAAGCGGCCGAGGTGGAGGAGCAAGAGACGATGCTGGACATCTACCGCCGCGCGCTGGGAATGTAGTCGCGGCCGGTACGTTTGGGCATCACCCTGTCAAGTACCGCACCGGGAGCCGGGGCCAGGAATCATAGCCTTGACGGGCTGCGAGGGCTGGCGGCGCTTTCGGTCGCACTGGGCCATTGCTTCGAGCAGGTGACGGGCCTGGCACTCTGGGGGACCAGTCTGCGCGACTTCCCCTCGATGCCGGCATCGGCCGTCGCCATGCGGCTGATGTCGTCGCTGTTTCCCGCCGATGCGGCCGTTATGGTGTTCTTCGTGCTCAGCGGCCATGTGCTTTGGGGATCGTTCCAGCGCAAGAAACCATGGTTTTTCGCTGGTCTGCCGGAATATGCGGCAGCGCGGCTTTATCGCCTGTTTCCGCTGGTGATCGTCAGCGCGATACCGATCGGGCTACTCAGTAGTGCCTCAGCTCGGGAACTGGCGGAAAACATGCTGCTGCTTAGCAACAGCCTGAATGGCGTGCTCTGGTCGCTGCAGGTCGAAGTCGTCGCCAGTTTCGCACTTTTCGCCTTTTGGGGCGTCACCCGGGGGACGGGGTGGAAGATGGGCATCGGCCTTATCCTGGCCTTCGGTCTGACGCCGTTGTTTCGTGGTTATGGCCCGGTTGTGTTCTTTCCCGCTTTCATCCTGGGTGCCTCGGTCTCATTGATCCCGCCTGCGTTTTGGCAACGGGGCTGGCTCGTCGCCGCTGGGGTGCTGGTCATGGTGTTCACGAACGTGGTGCTCGGACATGGCGGGATAACCCGCGGTTTCGAGATGGCCGGTGCCACCGTGGTGGTTGGGGCAGTGGCGAGCGGCCAGCTTCCTTTTCTGAAGTGGCGCATTCCGTTGTTCCTGGGGGCGATCAGCTATCCGTTCTACCTGACGCATTTGGTCGGGTTGTTGATCAGCGAGCCGTGGCTGGCCTCGTTGCCGGCATTATCCCCTGTGGCGATGATCGTGGCCCGAGCGGTGGCGTCGATAGGCGTGACGATTCCGTTAGCATGGGCGCTGCATGTTTTCATCGAGAACCCGATGCTGCGAGCTCGGCCACGGCTCACGCCGTGAATGGGAAGGTGTCTGCCGCTTCCACGGGCCCTTCCCGTGGTTCCACGGATTGATGGCGGTGGCAGGCGCCATCCCAGTGGTGAAATGGACTCGTGCCTGATCGTCTAGAAGTCGTTTCAGGCGCCGAGGGTTTTGTAAGTGATGGAGAGATGCGCCTTTACTGTACTGACGCTGATATTCATGTAACGCGCAATCTCTTTCACCGATTTGCCCTCCGCCACAAGCTGCATGACCGCGGATTGTTGTAATGTCAGACGTGGCGGATTGGTCCCATGAGCCGAGGGCTCCGCGCCTTGGCGCAATTCATCAGACTGTGTGTCAGTTTCGTCCAGAAACGCACTCCCGGGTTCGGCGGCGCTTTCCAGAACCAGGCGTGCAAAACCTGGACGGCGGGAAATCGTGATGCAGGCGTCCACCACCGATGGATCGAAATGCAGCCCCCTGCCACGCTGAATTTCGTCAATCGCCGCGCTTTGGCCAAGCGCGGCGCGATACGGCCGATGTGACATCATTGCCTCTACGACATCGGCAACAGCGATAATCCGGGAGCCCAGCAGGATCGCGTCTCCCTTCAGCCCCTGCGGATAGCCTGACCCGTCAAGGCGCTCGTGGTGCTGAAGTACCATCGATGCGACTGGCCATTGGAAGTCAATGTTTTTCAGAATGGCGTAGCCAGCCTCCGCGTGGGTCTGAATAAGCTGAATTTCGGGAAGAATAAGTCGCCCTGCCTTGCTGCATATGTCGAGGGGAATTTTTATCTTTCCAATATCGTGCAACAGGGCGCCAAATCGAATTCCCTCAATTTCGTGAGAAGACAGATTCATCTCTTGCCCGATCGCGACGGACAGTGCAGCCACATTTCTTTGATGACCGGCGGTGAAGGGGTCCCGGTATTCGAGTGCCGTGCCAAGCGCCTGAACTGTGTTCTTTAGGTTTTCTTCCACTACCTGGCAGAATGTTTCGCGCTCGGTACGCGCCCGCAGCATATCCATGCCAGACGAAAGCATATCGGCGAATTCCACGAGGACCTCTATTTCCTCGGTATCGAATGCGCCCGTCTCGGCCGATGCCACGACGAGAGCGCCAAAAACGGTGGCTCCAACCTTCACTGGTATGGCCGCGTTCGACACAAGGTTTTGGTTCAGACCCGCGGATCGCCAGGGCGATCCCGAAGGATTGGCCGAATAATTCTGGACCGCGGGCCGTGCGGTCCGCACGGCGATCCCGCATGATCCAAACGTCTTTTCGGACACTCCCCAGGTAAAATTAAGAGCTTCGACCACGGATCGCCCAATGCCGAATGACGCTACAGGCCGAAGTGTCTGTTCCGTACCGTTCTCGGCACGCAGAATACAAGCCAGCGGATAGCCGCCCTTCTCAACAAGAGCCCGGCACATATCAGATAGCAATTCCGCTTCGCTGGCTGCACGGACAATAGCAGCGCTACCATCCGTGAAGGCACGAAACGTCCCAATGGACCGCCTTTTGTTCTCGACGCTGGCACCGATGTTCATGCAGATGGTTCCCGCTCAAGTCAGCCACCAAGGCGGTCGTCTTACCACCTTCCGATCAAAAGCGGTTGATCGACATCAACCAGGTGCTACTTTAGATTGATTCGCTGGGACCTCAATGATTTCACCTGAGGCCGCCTGACATCCGCACGGCGACTGGAACCAAATGGCTTCCGAAACGGGCCGTGGCCGAGCGAAGCGGCACTGGCCCCTGCGCGGGTAGCGTAGCTTACTGTCCGGTGACGATACTGGATACCGGCCATTGGCCCAAGTGTTGAGGATCACCCGCTCCGGATCGCGGCCTGGTCCAGCGTGAGCGGCAGAACAAGTGGCGCCCGGCGATTGACCCGGGCGCCATCGTGGCTACAGCGAAATCTTCAGGAACGCCCCGATTTCGCCGATGATACCCCGGCGGAATGCCAGCACGCAGATCATGAAGATCACGCCCTGGGTTACCGTCACCCAGGCGCCAAACTGCGCGAGGTAGTTCTCCATCGACGTTACCACCAGCGCGCCCACCGCCGGGCCGAACACGGTGCCCAGACCGCCGAGAAGCGTGGTCAGCACGACTTCACCCGACGTGGAGTAGTGAACGTCGGTCAGCGTCGCGATGCCGAACACAAGTGCCTTCGTGCCCCCCGCGATGCCGGCGATCATGCAGGACAGAACGAACGCGATCAGCTTGTAGTCGTCGGTGCGGTAGCCAAGCGACGTGGCCCGCGGCTCATTCTCGCGGATACCTTTCAGCACCTGACCGAACGGGGAGTGGATGATCCGGTGTACCAGCAGGAACCCGCCGATGAACACGCCGGCGGTGACCCAGTACATCGTCATGTCGTTCGCCAGGTCGATAAAGCCGAACAGGTGCCCGCGCGGCACCTGCTGGATGCCATCCTCGCCGCCGGTGAAAGGCGCCTCCAGGCAGAAGAAATAGACCATCTGCGCCAGCGCCAGGGTGATCATGGCGAAGTAGATGCCTGACCGGCGGATCGCCAGATAGCCCAGCACCAGCCCCAGCACGGCACCGGTCAGGCCGCCGAAGATGATGGCGATGGATGCATCCACATGCCATGTCTTCATCGTCCAGGCGGCGACGTAGCTGCCCATGCCGAAGAAGGCCGCCTGGCCGAACGACAGCAGGCCGACATAGCCAATCATCAGATTGAATGAGCAGGCGAACAGCGCCGCGGTCAGCACCCGCATCAGGAACACTGGATACAGCACGAATGGGCAGACCGCGATCAGCACCACCATCAAGACGAAGGCGATGGATTGCGCCCGAGAAAATCCGAACATCTCAGGCAGCCTTTCCAAAGAGGCCGCGCGGCCTGACGAGCAGAACGATCACCATCACCACGAACACCACGGTCGCCGATGCCTGGGGGTAGAAAACCTTCGTAAGTCCCTCGACGACGCCAAGGCCGAAGCCGGTCAGGATCGAGCCCATGATCGAACCCATGCCGCCGATCACCACCACCGCGAACACGGTGTTGATGAAGTTGCTGCCCATGTTCGGGTTCACCGAGTAGATCGGAGCGGCCAGGACGCCGGCGAAGGCGGCCAGGGCGACGCCGCCGGCATAGGTCAGTGTAATCAGGCGCGGCACGTCCACACCGAAAGCCTGTACGAGCGGGGCGTTTTCGGTGGCGGCACGCAGTGTGGCACCCAGCGATGTTTTTTCAATGATCAGCCACGTGGAGATGCACACCACCAGCGCGGCCAGCACGACCCAGCCGCGATAGTTGGGCATATACATGAAGCCAAGGTTGGTCGCGCCCGATAGAACCTCCGGGATGCGGTAGGGCATGCCGGAACTGCCATAGGCGTTGCGAAACAGGCCCTCGATCACCAGCGACAGGCCGAAGGTCAGCAGCAGGCCATACAGGTGATCGAGCTTGTACAGCCGGCTGATGATGGTCTTTTCAAGGATGATACCGAAGATGCCCACCAGCAGCGGGGCCAGTATCAGAGCCGGGAAGTAGCCGATCCCGACATAGTTCAGCAGCATCCAGGATGTGAAGGCGCCCATCATGAACAGTGCGCCATGAGCAAAGTTGATGATGTTGAGCATGCCGAAGATGACAGCCAGCCCGAGCGAGAGCATGGCGTAGAAGGCGCCGTTGATAAGCCCGAGCAGAAGCTGTCCGAACAACAGCGGGCCGGGAATGCCGAAGATCATGATCATGGTTGTTTCCCGGCCGCGCCGTTCCCCTGTCTTGTATTATGCCTTGATGATCGGGCAATGACCGTCGGCCAGCGGGCGGAACGCTTCGTCGCCCGGGGTCGTCGCCACCAGCTTGTAGTAGTCCCATGGACCCTTGCTCTCGGCGGGCTTCTTCACCTCGAACAGATAGGACGTGACCAGATTACGGCCGTCTTCGCGGATCTTGGACGTGCCGAAGCAATCGTCCTCGACCGGCATGGCCTTCATGCGGTTGACCGTGGCGACGCCGTCCTTCTTCGCTTCGGCGACACCCATGTCGGCGCAGGCCTTCAGGTAGTGCAGCGTGGCGGAGTAGCAGCCGGCGTGGTCCATGTTGGGGTAATTCGTCGGGGACTTGGGCAGGACGCGCTTGGTGAAGGCGCGCGTCCGCTCATTCATGTCCCAGTAGAAGCTTTCCGTCAGGTTCAGGCCGTGTGCCACATCCAGGCCCAGGGCGTGGACGTCGGTGATGAACATCAGCAGCGCCGCGATCTTCATCGAGTTGTTCAGACCGAACTCGTTGGCCTGCTTGATGGAGTTCACCGTGTCGCCGCCGGCATTCGCCAGACCCAGGACCTTCGCGCCGCTGGCCTGCGCCTGCACCAGGAAGGACGAGAAGTCGGTCGTGCCGGGGAATGGGTATTGAGCCGCGCCGAGAACCTTACCGCCCGAGGCCTTAATCAGGGTGGACGTGTCGGCCTGCAACTGCTTGCCGAAGGCGTAGTCGGCGGTCAGGAAGTACCAGGAGTCGCCGCCGGCCTTCACCATCGCACCGCCGGTCGATTTGGCCAGCATGAACGTGTCGTAGGTCCAGTGGATGAAATTCGGCGAGCACTGCTCACCGGTCAGGGCCGAACTGGCGGCGCCGGAGTTCAGGTAGACCTTGTTTTTCTCGCGCACGACCGATTGCAGGGCCAGCGCGACCGAGGAGGTCGGCACGTCCAGCAGCATGTCAACGCCATCACGGTCGAACCACTGGCGGGCGATCGACACCGCGAGATCGGGCTTGTTCTGGTGATCGGCGGCGATGACCTCGACATCCATGCCCTTGGTGGCCACGCCGAAATCCTCGAGCGCCTGCTTGGTGCAGACGACCGAGGTCGCGCCGCCGGTATTGGTGTAGGGGCCGGACTGATCGTTAAGAACGCCAATCTTGAGCTTCGGCTTCTGGGCGCGGGCAGTACGGACCAGCGGCAGCGTGGCGGCCACGGCTGCGCTCGTCAGAGCGGAACGGCGAGACAGTAACATCTGTTGACCTCTATACCTTCATTTTGAACGGCCGCCGGTTCGCCGGCAGGCGACGCGCTTATCTTGGATGTTTCCTTATTTTTAGACGCCCAGATACTCGTGCAGCTTGTCCATGCTGGATTCGAGGAGGTGGTTCGGAATCATGTCCACGACCTTGCCGTGTTCCATGACGTAGTGACGGTCGGCGACGGTCGCGGCGAAGCGGAAGTTCTGCTCCACCAGCAGGACCGTGAAGCCACGGTTCTTGATCTCGCGGATCGTGCGGCCGATCTGCTGCACGATGACGGGGGCGAGACCTTCGGTCGGTTCGTCCAGCAGGAGCATCTTGGCGCCTGTGCGCAGGATGCGCCCGATCGCCAGCATCTGCTGCTCACCCCCCGACAGCTTGGTGCCGTGGGCGGTCTTGGCGCGTTCCCGCAGGTTGGGGAACAGGGTGTAGATTTCCTCGACCGTCAGGCCGCCCGGGGCGACCACGGGCGGCAGCATCAGGTTTTCAGTCACCGACAAGGAGCCAAAGATGCCGCGCTCCTCCGGGCAGATCGCGATGCCGGCCTTGGCGATATGGTTCGGCATAAGGCCGATCATCTCATTGCCGCGGAATTTCACGCTGCCTTCGCGGCGCGGCACCAGGCCCATGATGGACTTCATGGTGGTGGTCTTGCCGGCGCCGTTGCGGCCCAGAAGGGTGACGACCTCACCCTCGCGGACTTCAAAATCGACGCCGTGCAGGATGTGGCTTTCGCCATACCAGGCGTTCAGGCCTTTTACCTCAAGCATCGGCGGTCCCCAGGTAGGCGGCGATCACGTCGGGGTTCTTCGACACCGTCTCATAGGTGCCTTCGGCCAGGACCTTGCCGCGGGTCAGCACGGTGATCTTGTCGCAGAGGCCTTCGACGACCGACAGATTATGCTCCACCATCAGGATGGTGCGTCCCTGGCGGATGCGCTTGATCAGTTCGACGATTCGATCGACGTCGCCATGCGCCATGCCGGCGGTGGGTTCGTCGAGCAGCATCATTTCCGGATCGAGCGCCAGGGTGGTGGCAATCTCCAGCGCGCGTTTCAGCCCGTACGACAAATCGGCGACAACGGTTTCGGTGTAGGATGAGAGTCCGACATCGAACAGCAGTTGATGCGCGCGGTCGTCATAGACCTTCAGCACACTCTCGGACCGCCAGAAATCGAAGCTGGCACCCCGGGCGCGCTGCAGCGCCAGGCGTACGTTCTCCAGCGCTGTCAGGTGCGGGAAAACCGCCGAGATCTGGAAGCTGCGGATAAGCCCCAGGCGAGCAACCATCGCCGGCTTCATTCCGGTGATATCGCGGCCCTTGAACTTGATCTTGCCGCGTGTGGGCGGCAGGAAGGAGGTCAGCAGATTGAAGCATGTCGTCTTGCCAGCACCGTTGGGGCCGATCAGGGCGTGGATATTTCCAGTCTCCACGCGCAGATCGACGCCATCGACGGCCACAAAGCCGCTGAATTCACGCGTCAGACCTTGTGTCTCCAGGATGGTGTCTGTCACCCCCGGACGTCTCCCTCGTTGGAATTGGTTCCAGTATGCGCGGCGTTTTGCATAGTCCGAGGCAACGCGCAAGGCGGTCTTCGGCGAGAAATGCACATTCGATACGATTTGAGCCGGCGGGCGTGGCCGCTGGTGTGCGCGGAACGTCGGTGGCTTGCCGCCAGATGGCTGCTATGGCTCCGCGTCGGCCCCGATCTGGATGAGGTAGTTGTCTAGACAGGCGGCGGTCTGGATAGAGCGCTTGGCGGCGGAAGGCTTATGCGGGCTCGATGGCCCGAAAAGGGCGGCCTGCGGGCCCCCTGCCTAGCGGAGGATGGTCGCTAGATAGACGGCGGCGGCCCACAGGGCGGCGGACAATATGACGCCATGTACCAAGCCACGCACCAATGCCTGTTGGTCGTCCATAGCCGTAATGACGCGAACTTGCTGTCTGGTCTGGGGGTGTTGCCGCACCTGAACGCTCCTTCTCCGGAAGGCATCAATGACAGCGCGGTGAACGCACGCCTACTTGAATCACGCATCCGAGAGCGAATCGAATCTGGCTCCTCGCATTTTCGTGAAGAACGCGAAACAAACGGGTGCAATAAATGCAGTTGACGAAATAGTACATATTAACATCCAATGACCTTGGGTCAATCTGGATTTCAAAGCGTTATGGGCAGTGGGTCACGTCTCATCTTATCACGGAAGCGTGATTCGTTGGGGGAGTATTTCTTAAGAATTTAAGTATTGCCGCCTCGCGGCCGCGTGAGCCAGACAATCACAAATTCGTGAATGACCAGCGGCCGGCCTGGCCGTGTTGAAGGAGGTTTCGGTGCAGCTACCCCGCGCGTCCGTTAAAATGCCGACCGGCTTTTCATTCGACGTCCCCGATCTGCTGATGCTGCGGGCATGGGCGGACTTCCACGAACTGCGCATGGCGATCGACCTCGATGTCTGCGCCGATGGTGAGGAATACGAGGAACTTCTGGGTATCTACGATAAAAACCGAGCATTTCGGCGCTGGATGATCTGGCGGTCATGCGAGGGGATCATGGTGCAACCCGCCATGGGACGGCGCATGCTGTTCGACTTCATGGCCGACGCGCTGGAGTTGATGATCCCGGCTGGGGATTAGTGTCCGGGGCTTGGCGTCGTATGGGAGTTCGTTCGGCTATTTATCGAGCCAGACATCCTCCCAGCGCCAGCCGTTGTAGATGCTGTTCACCATGATTGTCATGTTCATCACGTACGGATGCCAGCAGGCCGCTGCGACGTCATGATAGATAATCGGGCGGACAACATCGTCGGCGAGTCTGCGCTCGATATCCCAGACCATCGCTTTTCGCCTGGCAACGTCGGTTTCCATCGATTGTGCCTCGAATTCCTTTTCCAGGGCCGGGTTGCAGTAGTTCGTGTAGTTCCGTAACGACCCACACGCATAATTTTCGTAGAAATTCTGATCGGGATCATCCAGCGAGCTTCCGGTTTGGTTCACGCCGATCGCATAGTCCTTTTTGAATACGCGGCTGTAGTATTGCGGTGTATCGACGACATCCAGTTCCGCATCGATAAAGATCTGCTTCAGTTGATCGTTCATGATCAACGCCGGGTCACGAAACGTATTGATGTTACGGGTGAATATCTTCGTCTTCAGCATATTGTCAGGTCCGTAGCCGAGTTTTGTCATGATGGCGCGAGCCTCCGCGCGGTTCTTCCCGACGTCGGGGCCGTAGCCGGTCAGCGTGTGCAGGACTTCGTCTGGCATGCCCCAGACGCCTTCGGGCGGCGGCAGCATCGATCCACCGATGCGGCCCTGGCCCTCGTTGATGATGTCGTTGGCGGCCTTGCGGTCGATTGCCAGCGCCAGCGCCCGACGGATCTGGGGGTTATCGAATGGGGGCGCATCGCGGTTGATGATCAGATTCACATTCACATTGGTGCGCCGCATCTCGCAGTGCGCCTTGGGGTCCTGCTGCCGGATGTCGCCCAGCAGAGGCACCAGCACATCGGTGGGATAAGTCATGTCGAACGTGCCGGCGATGAAGCCCAGCATCCGGGTCGCCCTGTTTGGCACGATCTTGTATTCAATCGCATCCAGGTAGGGCAGGCCCTTCTTCCAGTAATCCGGGTTACGCTCCAGCTTCATGCTCTCGTTCAGGCGATATTCGACAAAGCGGAACGGTCCGGTACCGATGGGCTTGGTACGCATCTGGGCGGATGGGATGTGGCATGGGTAAACCGGTGACCAGCCGGCGGCGAGCAGGGCAAGAAAAGAGGGTTGCCGACGTTTCAAATGAAACGTCACCTCCGCGGGGCCGTTGACGGTGATCTGTTTCAGGTTGGTCCACCAGGCCTGACGCGGGCTTTTCCGAATCTTGCCGGGGGTCAGGCCGGACACCATGTCCCACGTGCATTTTACGTCGGCCGAGGAAAACGGCTTGCCGTCGTGCCATTTCACCCCGTCATGCAGCGTAAAGGTCAGGGCGGTGCCGTCCGTACTCCATGTCCAGGCCGTCGCCAGTTCGGGGCGTATCGTGTTCAGGCTGTGTTGCGGCACATGCTGATCGAAGATCACCAGATTGTTGTAAATAGGCATGAACGGGATCACGACCGAGGCCGTGGCCTCCTCCTGGATCGACGGACTGGGCGGGCTGTCGATGTGGGAAACGGTTAGCGTGCCGCCGTATTTTTGCGCCCAGGCCGATGCGCTTACCAAAACGCCGCCGATGGCCAGGCACGCGAGTATGCGCCGCATTGGTGACTCCTCCCCTTAACCTGCCGGGTTTTCCCAGTCTGCCGGGAAGGCTGCGCCGGAGGTGCCTTCAGATGCAAGCACACCGATGTGTTCTTGTTTTGTGCGCGTGGGTCATGTAGCCTACGGGCATGTTCGATCCGTCCCCTGAACCTGTCCCCGATGATGAGCTGGAAGCGATACTGGCCGCCGCGCTGCGGTCGTCGGGCGGCCAGCTTACCCGGCCGGCCGAGTGCTTCATGGCCACCGCTTCCGCTCGGCATCTCGTGGACCGGCTGGCGCTGGCGGGGCTGCGTGTTGTACGCTTCCCCAACCGGCGACTGACTTAGGGGCGGCTGATGGATCGTGTCATCGTTTCAGGCGGAATGGTTCTGGTCAGCGGGGAAAGCAGTGCGCGCCGTGCCGATCTGGTGCTGGCGGGCGATTCGATTGCCGCCATCGTCCCGCCGGACAGCGCGCAAGGAACGCGGACGATCGATGCCAGCGACAGGCTGATCATTCCCGGGCTGATCAATGCGCATACGCACGGTCATGGCGGATTGGGGAAGGGCGTCGGGGATCTCTGGTCGTTGGAATTGCTGCTGAACGCCGGCCCTTGGGTCAACGGCGGGCGCTCCAACGATGACCGCTATCTCTCCACCTTGCTGGCCGCGATCGAGATGATCCGCAAGGGCTGCACCGCCTGTTACGACCTGTCGGCGATGCTGCCGGTTCCCAGTGTCGAGGCGTTGCACGATGTCAGCCGAGCGTATGCGGATGTCGGGATGCGGGCGGTTGTGTCGCCGATGGTGGCGGATCGGAGTTTCTATCAGGCGATCCCCGGCCTGTTGGATGCATTTCCACCCGAGTTGCGCCCGATGGCCGAGGCGATGCGAACGGCCCCGGGCGATGCGACCCTGACCCCGATTCGCGAAGCCGCCCGGTCCTGGCCGTTTCCAACCGACCAGATCCGACTCGGTATCGCCCCCACGATCCCGCTGCATTGTTCGGACGACTTCATGTGCGGCTGCCGCGATCTGGCGGCCGCGTATGGACTGCCGCTACAGACGCATTTGGCCGAGTCGCCCGTGCAGCGGGCCGGCGCTCTTAAACAATATGGTACGACGCTGACGGCGCACCTGGATCGGATCGGCCTGTTGGGGCCGACGTTCAGCGGCGCCCATGCCATCTGGATCGACGATGCGGAGATCGAGTTGATCGCGCGTCATGGCGGTGCCTTGGCGCACAATCCCGGATCGAATCTGCGGCTGGGGAATGGGATCGCGGACATGCGCCGGGCGATTGCCGGCGGGGTTTCCGTGGGCGTCGGGACCGATGGGTCTTCGTCCTCCGACAACCAGAATATGTTCGAGGCAATGCGGCTATCGGCCTATGTCTCCCGCGTGTTCGATCGCCCGCCGGAGGACTGGATCGGCGCCCCCGAGGCGTTGCGGCTGGCAACCGAGGGCAGTGCGGCGGTACTGGGGATGGGCGATCTGATCGGCCGCATCGCGCCGGGCTACAAAGCCGATCTGGTGTTTCTGGATTTGGACCACATCAATCTGGTGCCGCTCAACAACGCGGTGAACCAGTTGGTCAACACCGAGGACGGCGCGGCGGTAAGGGACGTCATGATCGGCGGCCGGTTCGTGTTGAAAGACGGCGTGCTGCCCGGGCTGGACTGGCCCGCGATCGCGCGTCGCGCCAGGGATGCCGCCGCCCGATTGGGCGAGGCGAATGCCGGGGCGCGTTTGGCCGCGGACAGCTTGGCGCCGGTGGTGAGCCATTTTTGTGTCGGACTCGGTCGCTGCGCGCATGATTTGCCGCGCAAACTGGCGGTTTATTAGCAATATCTTAAGCAATATGGCCCCTGAATGGGGTTTGCGCTAAAGTGTGAAATTCAAGATTAGGGACTCGGTCGATGGCAGGTTCGGTGAACAAGGTGATCCTGGTGGGCAATCTGGGGAAGGACCCGGAAGTGCGGAACACCCAGGACGGCAGCAAGATCGTCAACCTGACCCTGGCGACCAGCGAGACGTGGAACGACCGGGCGTCAGGCGAGAAGAAAGAGAAGACCGAGTGGCATCGCGTCGTGATCTTCAATGATCGCGTCGCTGACGTCGCGGAGCGGTTCCTGAAGAAGGGCGCGAAAATCTATGTCGAGGGCTCCTTGCAGACCCGCAAGTGGACGGACCAGCAGGGGCAGGAGCGTTACACGACCGAGGTTGTGATCGGCCGGTTCAATGGGCAACTCACCATGCTGGATACGCGTGGCGGTGAAGGCGGCGGCGGTGGCTACGGCGGCGGGTCCGACGGTGGATTCGGTGGTGGCG
>WSSedB1CaDRAFT_10000814_pt1 | contig 12768 bp, 14 predicted proteins | sample WetSurSB1Cattail_FD_9460 | JGI IMG/M metagenome (IMG submission 9460)
CTTCAGAAACCGTCCGGCCAGATCCGGATATGAAGGTGGAAGTAACAGCAAGAGGAGCTGCTGCGGTTAAGCCGGTTACCGTAAAGCCTGCCTTAAAAGTGGAAAAACAGAAAATAATGCCGGAGGAACTTTTTTAGTTGAACCGTATATTGCTGGGACTCGGATCGAATACGTCTTTTGAGGGGCGTTCTTCCCTGGAACTGCTTGGGCTTTCATGTGCAGCGTTACAGAAAAAAATGGAAAATATGGTGTGCTCTTCTGTATACCGTACCAAAGCTATGTATGTAGCGGATCAATCTGATTTTTATAATATGGCTGTGATCGGCATGATGGAAATTGATAATCCGTATGAGTTACTCGGTTTTATACACGATCTGGAAACTTCACTTGGCAGAAATAGATGCAGGGAAATCAGGTTTGGTCCCCGTTCCATGGATATAGATATTGAATTGTTCGGAAATATTACCATGGATCAGCCTGACTTGCAGATTCCGCATCCGCGTTTGCCGGAACGTGCTTTTATTCTTGTTCCAGCTCTCGAGATTTTAACAGAAAATGCCGATTCTATAGAAAGGGAAATATTTAGTGCTTATTTACAGAAGCTTCCGGATCAGGATGTAAAACCGTTTATGTCTTCAACTGATTTCCGGAATTATTTTTTCCCGGAGGCAGTTCATGGAACGGAATAATGTCATAGAGCAGAATAAACAGTATACCGGGGAAGTACGGGAACGAAAACCCGGTCCATACAGAACATATACTGCAGGGGAATTTGAAGGTCCCCTTGATCTGCTGTGGACTCTGATAAGGGAGAGCAAGATCAATATTTATGATATTCCTATCGCGCAAATAACGGAGCAATATCTTGATTATCTCGATTATGCCGTAGAGACAGACTTGGGGGATCTTTCGGAATTTTACAGCTGGGCAGCGAAACTTATTTATATAAAAAGCCGTATGTTGCTTCCTGTAGAAATTTCCAACGATGATGATGATATTGAAGATCCCCGGCAGGAATTGGTTGATAAACTGATCGAGTATCAGCGATTCAAAAAACTATCGGATCTTATGGAAGAAAAGGAAGATGAAACAGAATGGAGCTTCGAACGGAAAAAAATTCAACGTATTCTGCCTTTTGAAGACGATGGTTCACAGTGGGAAAGAATAGATACGTGGGATCTTCTTCAGCAGATGCAGAAAGTTTTCCATGATATGGTTTCAATCTATTCAAATGAAAAAATCCTCAATATGTATGAAGAAATTTCTATTAATGAAAAGATTACTTTGATGAACGAATTGCTCGATAACAAGGGAGAATGTATGTTCACGGATCTTATAGTCCGTACAGGGAACGAAATGGATGTAATCTGTGCGTTTATGGCTATTCTTGAAGCCGTTAAATTTAAAATGGCGAGCATCTATCAGAATAAACTGTTTGGTGATATAAAAATATGCCGTTATAAGGCAGCCTGATCCTGTATGGTAGGTATGGAGTTGCATTTGGAAAAAGAATCATCACTTATTGAAGCAATATTATTCCTGGAAAACGAACCTCTTACTGACAAATCTCTGTCAGTGATTTCGCAGTTATCGGTAGAGGTTGTCCAGCAGTGCCTTGAATTATTAAAAGATAAATACAAGACTGACAATTCCGGTATTGAACTTGCACAGATAACAGGGGGCTGGGTGCTGGTACCGAAGAAAGAATTATGGGAAGTATTGAAAGAACGATATGGTAACAAAAATGATGGCAGACTTTCCCGTTCCGCTATAGAGACGCTTTCAATTATTGCCTATTCCCAGCCGATTACCCGTGCCGAAGTCGAATCAATTCGTGGTGTTTCAGCTGATAATATGATTCGTTTACTTCTCGAGAGAAATCTGATAAAGGAAGTCGGGAAGAAGGATGTTCCCGGAAAACCGGTACAATACGGGACAACAAAAGATTTTCTTAAATTCTTCAGATTAAACAGCATCTCAGATCTTCCGAAACTTGGCGAAGAGGAAAATGAGAGGTTCGAACTTGCAAGATAATTCTGAAAAACCGGAGCAGTCTATGCGTCTTCAAATGTACCTCGCGCATTGTGGTGTAGCAAGCCGTCGGGCCAGTGAAAGAATAATTGCTGATGGCAGGGTAACGGTAAACGGATCCGTCGTTACGGAAATGGGGACAAAGGTGAGCGCTTTTGATGCCGTTTGTGTAGATGGAAAATCTGTCTGTCCGGAAGAAAAAAAACGATATGTTCTATTGAATAAACCGTCAGGTTATGTCTGTTCTCTGGCTGATGAAAAGGAACGTCCTGTCGCAGCTGATCTGCTGAAAGATGCTTTCCGGGAGCGTTTATATAATGTCGGGCGCCTGGATATGTTTAGTACCGGGCTGATTCTGTTTACTAATGATGGTGAATTTGCAAAAATACTTTCCCATCCTTCTGCGGAACTGGAAAAAGAATATATTGTAGATACGAGTCTCCCGATACCGCGGATGCTCGCTTCTGATTTTAAGAAAGGCATCCGGGTGCAAGAAGTATTCTATCAATGTGTAGATGCGGAACAGCTTAATGCCCGCCGTATGAGAATTGTTCTGATAGAAGGAAAGAACAGAGAAATCCGCCGGGTCTTTGAATCTGTTGAAGTTGGTATTAAGCATCTTATGCGTATAAGAATAGGCAATATTTGTATAGACGGACTTCAGCCGGGGCAGTTCCGGGAACTGTCTGCTGCTGAAGTTTCAGGCCTCATTGCGCTTTGTAAAAAGAAAATACTATATTCGGAGGAATTATGATAATTGCTATAGACGGACCAGCCGGTACCGGTAAAAGTACGATTGCAGGAATTATTGCAGAGAGACTTGGCGTAACATATTTGAACAGTGGCAGTTTTTACCGGGCGCTTACGCTGGCATTGCTCAATGCCGGTACTAATCTTGAAGATAAACAGGTTGTATTCGATTTCTGCAGCAGACAAAAACTGGATTATGAGAATTCCCATCTTATCTTAAATGGAGCGGATGTGGAATTACAACTGCATAGTGATGCGGTGAGTGCCTGTGTAGCCCAGATATCCGCTATTCCGGAAATACGACACCTGGTAAATCTCCGTATGCGTGAAATAACAGAATCTCAAAGCATCGTTTGCGAAGGTCGTGATATGACAACAGTTGTATTCCCCGGAGCAGAATATAAATTTTATCTTGATGCTTCTATCGATGTGCAGGCAAAGCGCCGTTTTGATCAGGGTGTAAGTAATATGACGCTGGAACAGATAAAAGAAGCCATAAAAAAGCGGGATACCATCGATAAAAATAAAACGGAAGGTGCTCTCAGAATAGCTCCTGATGCCATATATATAGATACATCGGACTTGACCATTGAGCAGGTTTGTGCGATAATTATAAACAAAATTCATAAATAAGGGTTTACAATGGAACAGATGGAAGTGGAAAAGAATGAAACCCAGAACTCCACAGGTAACATTCAGACACAATTAGAAGAATCTCTTAAAAGTCTCGGTACACTGGAAGACGGGCAACTTGTTGATGGAAAGGTCATCCAGGTAACTGATGACTTTGTATTCGTAGATATCGGATACAAATCTGAGGGAAAAATTCCGGTAGCGGAGTTCGCAGATGGTCTGCCAAAAGTGGGAGAGCCAGTTACTGTCGTTCTCCTGAAGAAAAATGGCAGAAATGGTCCGGAAGTTTCTAAACTTAAAGCTGATGCCAAACAGATGTGGAAGGATATCCGGAAGGCATTTGACGAAAAGAGTGCCGTTGAGGGCACGGTTTCCAAAGTTGTAAAAGGCGGTTTTGAGGTTAATCTGGGTGGTGATATACATGCATTCCTGCCGATCAGCCAGTCAGATAGCCAGAAGGTCGACAAACCGGAATCCCTTGTTGGTTTGAAAGCAAAATTTTATATAGAGCGTCTTTATTCAGATAATAAGGCAAACGTTGTAGTTAACCGTAGAAAATATCTGGAAGAACAAATAGAAAAGAATCGTGAAAATTTCTTCAATACTATAAAAATCGGTGATACAGTAAAAGGAACGGTAAAGAGTTTTACCAGTTTTGGTGCCTTTATTGATCTTGGTGGATTTGACGGTCTGCTCCATATCAACGACATGAGTTGGGGACATGTTACCCGTCCAAAGGATTTCGTAAAAAAAGGGCAGGAAATAGAGCTGAAAGTTATCCGGCTTGAGCCTGCTGAAAAGAGAATAAATCTTTCTTTGAAGCATTTTACGGAAGATCCATGGATACATTTTGAAGAAAGATATCATGTTAACGATATTGTAAAGGGACATGTTACCAAACTGACTGATTTTGGTGCTTTCATCGAACTTGAGGAAGGCATTGAAGGTCTTGCTCATATTAGTGAATTTTCATGGACGAAAAAAATAAACAAACCGTCCGACATGGTAAATGTTGGTGATGAAGTTGAATGTATGATCCTCGGTTATGATATTCAGGCCGGACGTGTATCTTTGGGACTGAAGCAGGTCACTGCGAATCCATGGGATACTATCGGTGAAAAATATCCGGTGGGAGAGCATGTAAAAGGTAAGATCGTAAAAATTACCAATGTAGGGGCTTTCGTTTCTCTTGAAGAGGGTATAGACGGCTTCCTTCATGTAGACGATATTTCATGGACTAAAAAAGTTAAACATCCTGGCAGTGAACTCGTTGTTGATCAGGAACTTGAGGTTATGATTCTTGAAGCTGATCCGGAAAACCGCCGGATACGTCTTGGTATTAAGCAGCTTTCAGATGATCCTTGGAAGCAGTTTGCTTCTGCCTATAAACCGGGTTCCACGCTTGAAGGTGAAATCACTTCTATAACGGATTTTGGTATCTTTGTTAAAGCACCCGGCGGAATAGAAGGACTGGTAAATAAATCTAATCTGAGTGATGATCGTGAAGTACCGTTCGAAGAGGCTGTAAAGAAATATAATGTCGGTGACAAGATCAATGTATATGTTGTCGATGTAAATACAGAAAGAGAAAAGGTCGCCTTTTCTGTAAAGGAATTCAAGAAGAAACAGCAGCGCGAAGAAATTTCGCAATATATGTCATCGTCCAATAGTGATGACGACGGTGCGTATACACTCGGTGATTTTATAAAAACGCAGAAAAACGATTAAGTTAATTCGATGGGTGACATGAACTCGATTGGTTTGGAGAAACTGAAAACACTCATCGAAATTAATGAACGTATAAATTCGAATTATTCTGATGTCAACGCATTGCTGGTTTATATTCTTGAATCAGCGATGCGTCTTGTTGAATGTGAATCTTCTTCTTTGTTACTTGTCAACAAGGCTGATAATGCTTTAAGTTTTGCGGTAGCTCTTGGTCCCAAGGGGGCAGAAGCAAAGAGTATTCCTGTTGACAGAAAAAGTATTGCCGGCTGGGTCGCTGCAAATAATCAGCATGTTATAATTAATGATATTCCTAAAGATCCCCGTTTTTTTAGTGATGTACAAAAAAAAACGGGGTATGTTTCAAAAACTATGATTGCAGTGCCTATGCGTGTTAAGAATATCTGCATAGGAGTTATAGAACTTATAAATAAGGCTGATAATCGGAAATTTGATAGAAATGATCTTGAGATACTTGAGATGCTGAGTAATCAGGCAAGTATTGCATACCAAAATGCCGATTCTTATCGTTCTGCCCAGGATAAAATTTCAGTATTACAAAATAATCTGACTTCCGGAAGTGGTTATCATACCTTTATTGCAAAAAGTTCCGTTATTCTTGACCTGCTGCATGTTATAGAGGAAGTTGCAAAAACCAATTCTTCCGTACTGATAACCGGAGAAAGTGGGGTTGGAAAAGAACTCTTTGCAGAACAATTACATTTGAAGAGTCTGCGTAATGGAAAACCTTTCATTCGTGTGAATTGTGCTGCACTTTCTCCGCCATTGCTTGAAAGTGAATTATTTGGACATGTCAAGGGCGCTTTTACTGATGCATTTACCGACCGGAAAGGACGTTTTGAAGTTGCTGACGGCGGTACGCTGTTTCTGGATGAGATCGGAGAAGTTCCTCTTGATCTTCAGACTAAGTTACTGCGTGTCATTCAGTCACGTCAATTCGAAAAGGTCGGTTCCAGTGATACCATCACGGTTGATGTGCGCATAGTGGCTGCAACCAACCGTGATCTGGAGGCTATGGTAAAGGAAAGGACTTTCCGGAGTGATTTGTACTACCGGTTGAATGTCCTTCCGATAAATATTCCGCCGCTTCGTGAGCGCAAGGAAGATATTGAACCGCTTGCTTCTTTTTTTCTTAAGAAATTTGGAGATGCAACCAAAAAGAACTTTCTCGGATTTTCTGCAGCTGCCATGCGGGTATTGTATTCGTATTATTGGCCGGGAAACATCAGAGAACTTGAAAATTCCATTGAACGTGCCTGTGTGCTTGGTAAACCGCCGCTTGTCCAGGTTCAGGATTTGAGAATTTCAGGAAGCGAAATGCATGTTGAAAGCGAAGGATCCGGGATACGAAAGGCTGTTGATGAAATAAGTTCAGCACCGGATGGTGACCGCTCTCTTAAAACGGCACTTGACCGTTTTAAGAAGGCATATATTATGAGGATACTGTCTGAAACATCATGGAATCAGACAGAAACAGGCAAAATATTGGGAATACAGCGGACATATGTTTCACGTTTGTTAAACGAACTGCATATCCGTGATGCAAAATAGAAAAACAGTGTATTAAGGGCACTCTGTTTAATAAGCGTGTCTTTAGAGGAGTTTGTATACTATGGCTGGAAAAATATCAGAAAAAAGATCAGCAAGTGAAAGCCTTGATGGTTTTCTTACTAATTATCGTGTAGCAGTTGTGTCCGTTGTGACCGTATTTGTTGTTGCAATACTGGTCTATGGCATTGTAATTACAGTCCTTACAAAGTCGGCAGAAAAAGGGCTTTCTGAAATCGATATGATTACCTATACGCTCACAAATAAATCTTCTGATTTATCAGAAACCGATCTTGATGCCCGCCGTAAAATTGCTATGGAAAATCTTGCACCTCTTGTAAAAAAAGGAGGAATTGTCGGAGTCCGTGCAACTATGCTTGCTGCGGAGCTTTCTTTTCAGAAAAAAGATTATATACAGGCCCGTACATACTGGCTTGAGGCTGCAAAATCCGGCAGAAAATCATATACCGTACCGCTTGCTTATTTTAATGCAGCTGTATGCAGCGAAGAACTTAACGATACGGACAGTGCCATTTCGTATTATCAGAAAGCTGCCGATACTCCTGATTTTTTTGAAACCGAACATGCGCTGTTCAGCATCGGCCGTATTAAAGAGGGAAAACAGGATTTTAAAGGTGCAGCAGAGGTTTACAAAAAACTGAATGATAAAGGTTCTTCCGGTTCATGGGCACAGCTTGCAAAAAGCCGCCTTCTTGTATTGAAAATTGCCGGCAGCATTGAGTAACTCCTGCGACCGGTATTTGTTATAGTACGTATGTGGGGAAAAAGTACAATTGAAAAAAAAGTGTTTTATTTAGTTCTGATTTCTTTTTGCAGTTGTCTTGTTTCCTTTTCAGGGTGCGGCCTTACGGAATATTATACCCTGGATGCTCCGACTGTTACTTATAATAGTCCGTCGTATACAACGACGGACTATACTGCAAAATACTTTGATTTTCTGACGCGTGAATCCGGTATGACGGATTATCTTAGCAGCAGTTCGGATTTTGTGTTCCTTGGTACGGCTGTTTATTATAAAATATATAACAATTATTCGACAATGCTTTCCCGTAATTCGTCTATAAGTTCTGTTAATACGAGCAGTAACTATTCTTCAGCAGCGACAAAAATGATTGAAACATATGAATATCAGCAGCTTGGAACGGACAGCGGAACTATAACGCCTCTTGTATCTGCAACTGGCAGTAACCGTCGTGTATATATACGTCTGATGCATTACGGTTCGAGTAACGATTATGCCGCAAAAATAACCATAGCCGGTACGGAGCTTGCTGTTCCGCTTCGTGTCGGAAATAAATACACGTTTGATTTCGGCAGGACGTCATCAGACGATGACAATGCTGTTCCGGTCAGCGGTGATGACGATGTTGAATATGGTACTGCATCTTCAAGCGGTAAGTGGTATGTAGATATGTACGCTGTCGCAGTAGGGCGTGATTCTTCCTACACGACATCATACAGCCTGGTTCTTCATCTTGGCTCTGTAACAATAGACCAGAATGAAACCGATAACTGATTTTGTCCGGCACCCGTTCTGTGATAAAGAATTACAGACCTGTTGCAAAAGAAGCGGTTATATAGTATTATCCTGAATCATACCGGTTGGCCATTTGAGTTTTCCGGTATTCTGGCCCTTTAGCTCAGCTGGATAGAGCACCTGCCTTCTAAGCAGGTTGTCGGCAGTTCGATTCTGCCATGGGTCATAAAATAAAGAAAATTGTGTTAGACTGTCGTTAAATCAGGAAAATTGGTAAATATACCATCTACATTCAGTCTTTTTAACCGGATAGCTTCTTCTCTGGTAGTGATTGTCCATACATTTACCAGCCGGCCGTTGGCGTGGCATTCCATAACTATGTCTTCAGTCAATGTTTTTTTGCCCGGATGGTAGTAGTCAATGCCGAACATTCGGCACATAAAACCTGCATGCCGTATCGGCTGTTCGACCAGCAGACCGCAGGGTATGTCCGGCGCCATATGCTTGATTTTGATTACAGACAGAGGATTAAAAGATGAGAAGAAAACTTTTTTTTCGAGGTCATGTGATTTTACGATATCAAGCGTTTTCCGTTCCAGATCGCGGTAATAAACCTTGCCTGTTTTGAGTTCTATATCTGTTATTACATTTGTTGTTTTTATCCATCCACAGTATTCCTCAAAAGATGGTATCCGTTCATAGCTTCCCGCATCAGGATGAGTTTTATTTGCATTGAACTTTTGCAATTCTTCAAGACTGTACTGCTCGACAGCCCCCGTTCCGTCTGTCGTTCGGTCAATCTTTTCGTCGTGTATCACGACTACATTTCCATCTTTTGTTAACTGGACATCAAGTTCAATTCCATCACAACCCGTTTCCACAGCTTTTCGGAACGCCAGCATAGTGTTTTCCGGATATTTGCCGCTGTAACCCCGATGTGCATATACTTTCATATAATTATTAATTGTATTACTTCTTCTGTTGTGGAACATCTTTTACAAGTTCCGTAATACCGGTTACGACACCTGCAAGCCCCTGAATATCTGACGGAATAATAATTTTCGTAGCCTGTCCGTTTGCTGCTTTTTCGAACGCTTCAAGACTGCGCAGTTTTATAACCGCATCGTCTGCTTTTATGTTTTTTATCATCTGCAATCCTTCAGCAGTAGCTTTCTGTACTTCAAGTATCGCCTGTGCCTGCCCCTGAGCTTTCTGGATAGAGGCAATCTTTTGAGCTTCTGCTTCAAGAATAACAGACTGTTTTTTACCTTCTGCAACGAGTATGGCGGACTGTTTCTGCCCTTCAGCAATCAGAATTTGCTGACGCCGTTCGCGTTCTGCCCGCATCTGTTTTTCCATCGCTTCCTTGATCGCTTCCGGCGGAATAATGTTTTTTACTTCAACCCTGTTTACTTTTATTCCCCATGGATCGGTCGCTTCATCAAGAATACTGCGCATTTTTGTATTGATGACGTCCCTGCTTGTAAGTGTTTCATCAAGTTCAAGGTCTCCGATAATATTCCTGAGCGTTGTTGCGGACAGATTTTCTAACGCATTGATAGGATGTTCGACGCCATATGTGTATAGTTTGGGATCAGTAATCTGAAAGTAGATGACCGTGTCGATCATCATGGTTACGTTATCTTTGGTTATTACCGGCTGAGGATCAAAATCAAGTACTTTTTCCTTAAGACTTATTGTACTTGCAATTCGATCGATAAAGGGTACTTTGACATGCAGACCTACAGTCCATGTAGCGTAGTATGCCCCAAGCCGTTCTATTACCGATGCCTGAGACTGCGGAATGATGCGGATGTTCGTAATAATAAGCAGCATAACAATAACAATGAGGGCTATCGTAACATAAATCATTTGTTTTTCTCCCTTCCGTTTTGAGCGGAAACAGTATTTTCCAGTGGTAGTACCAAAATCGTATTACCCTGTATACCAGTTATTCTGCAGACAGTATTCTTTGCGATTGCAGTTCCATCCGTACTCTGTGCAGACCATAGCGTACCATTATATCTGATTTCTCCTTTATCAAACGGTGTAATGGCTTTTATGAGCGGCACTTCCTTTCCGATGAGTGCATCAACATTTGTCCGTAACTGTTTTTTTGCTGCTGTTTTCTTTACAACAAGCGGTCTGGTCATGACAAGCAGTATAAAAGAAACAACTGCGAAAACGAGTAACTGCCAGCGGAATGAAAGAGGAGTCATTGAAACAAAAATTGTGAGAAGAGCTCCGCATGCAAACCAGATTGTTGTCAGTGAAAATGTAAGGCTTTCTATTACGATACAGGCCAGCATTACCGTAACCCAGAACCATGGCAGATTATTTACAATCAGATCAGTCATGTAATAATTATATCATGGTTCTCTGTAAAAGTCTGGATCCTGATCGATATCAGTACATTTTTGATTTTTAATTTCATATATATTTGAGCCACTTTCAAAACTCGTCTGACTTTTAAGAACGCCTCATTTTATTAATGTACTTTGTTTTTTTATATAATTTTGCTATAATAGTATATAACTATTATATTTTTTGGTGGGGGGGGGACTTATTATGGAAACAGATGATGATAAATATAATATAAAAACAGTAATGCGCTGTTTCCAGATCCTTGACCTTGCGTCCGGGCATACGGGACCTTTATCGATAACCGATGTTTGTGACGCGCTGGGACTGAACAGCAATATGACGTTCAGACTTCTTTCCAGCCTTGAAAATACCGGATATATGACAAAGGATAAAGCGACGGGACTTTATTTCCTGTCATTGAAAACACTTAAACTTTCACGGAAAGCGCTGCAGTCGCTTGAAATAAGAAAAATAACTATGCCTTATCTTGAACTGCTGTGGAATCAGTTTCCGAAAGCCAATATTAATATGGCCGTTTTTTATCAGGGAGAAGTTTTGATGCTTGATCGTATCGATACGAAAACTACGCCGCGTACATATTTTACGCCGGGACGGGTGCTTCCATTTCATTGTACCGGTCTTGGTAAAGTGCTTACCTGTAATCTTGATGAAAATGCGCTTGACCATCTGATAGCGGAAAAAGGGTTGAATAAATATACTGAGAACACAATAACGGATCCCGTTTGCCTGAAAACTGAGCTGGAAAAGGTCCGTACGGAAGGTGTTGGAAGAGATCGCGATGAATTTATAGAGGGGGACAACTGTTCGGCGGTTCCTGTTCTTGGACATGGCCGGACGGTCGTTGCAGCAATCAGTGTGAGTTCTCTGTCAGACAATATGAGTGCACAGGAAATTGAAGATACTGTTCCTATGCTGAAAGATACTGCTAACAAAATTTCGTATGTTATGGGGTATAGCGGACAGGTTTTTTACTGAGAAAAACCGTCCTGCTTTCCATACTGTATGAATCCATTTTTCTCATTGTAATATGGGGATTGGGAAAAACTGCGAAGTTACTTGCAAAACGCTACCGGATTTTTGCAAGTGACCCGGATGTTTTTAGCTGAATCCGATAGATTTTAGATCAGTCACTATACCTGAAATATAGTTGACAGCTTTTTCCGCAGCGGATAGGCTGGATATATGACCCTGCAGCAGTTGAAATATGTTATCAAAATCGTCGAATACCGTTCCATAACGGAAACTGCACGAAATATTTACATTTCGCAGCCGGCTCTTTCCAATTCCGTAAAGGAACTGGAAAAAGAGCTTGGTATAGAAATTTTCAGCCGGAATACGAAGGGAATCGTACTGACATCCGATGGTGCAGAATTCCTTTCGTATGCACGCCAGGTGGTGGAACAGGCAGATCTGCTGGAAGAGCGGTATACACATAAAAAACCGTCACGGCAGCGCTGTTCCATTTCGACACAACATTATGCATTTGCTGTAAACGCGTTCTGCAATATTATACGGGATACTGCTTCCGACGAATATGAATATACACTGCGGGAAACGCGTACGTCTGAAATTATCGAAGATGTCCGGAATATGAAGAGTGAACTGGGAATTCTCTATTTGAACGATTTTAACAGGAAAGTACTTGCCAAACTCCTGCATGAAAATCTGCTTGTGTTTCATCCGCTGTTTAAGGCCTCTCCCCACGTATTCGTGAGTGCATCATGCGAACTTTCTCACCGGAAATCAGTAACGTTCGGAGATCTCGACGCGTATCCTTATCTGTCGTTTGAGCAGGGGGATTTCAATTCATTTTATTTTTCCGAGGAAATGCAGAGTACTGTTTTCCACCGTAAAAATATTCATGTCAGTGACCGTGGAACGCTGTTTAACCTGATTATTGGTGTGAACGGTTATACGATTTCAAGCGGTGTGGTAACGAGTGACCTTAATGGTACGCAGATTGTCGCAGTGCCGCTGGCTGTCGACGACAGCATGACGATCGGCTATATTACAAACAGCAGGACAACTTTGAGCCGGTGTGCACAGCATTATATTGATGAACTCCGGCAGATTATCGGGGACTACGGTTGTTCGCTCTTGTCGTAATCGGTGTTGAAGTCAGTATATGGAAAAATGTTCCGGTCAGTGCAGTTTTTGTACGGTCTGTATACAGGTAA
>WSSedB1CaDRAFT_10000815_pt1 | contig 12756 bp, 12 predicted proteins | sample WetSurSB1Cattail_FD_9460 | JGI IMG/M metagenome (IMG submission 9460)
TGTAGCAGGGGCTCGCCCCCAGTGCAGACGACAAACCTCCTGCCCGCCTCTGTGTTTGCCGGCCATTGGGCTTCCACGGCTGCAGCCAGCTCGCCTGGTGTGGTGAATCTTCCGCCACCCGGCCCGTCGATACCGACAAAATCCGTATCGCAGAACTGGCAGGTCGCCGTCGCGCGGTCGGCTTCGCGTCCAGTCCATAGGTTGCAACCGGAGAAGCGACAGAACACCGCTGGGCGCCCTGTCTGTGCGCCCTCACCTTGCAGCGTGTAGAAGATCTCTTTGACGGAGTAGATCATTGGGACTGCATTGCTCATTGCGCTGCCCGGGTGTGCCGGGCCAACAGCGGGTCTTCGGTGCCAACTTCGCGGAAGCCCTTCTGCCGCAACAGGCAGGAGTCGCATTGTCCGCAGGGTACGCCCTCAGGCGAAGGGTCATAGCAGCTGCTCGTCAGGCCGTAATCGACGCCCAACTCAATACCGCGCTGGATGATCTGTGCCTTGGTGAGTTCGAGCAGCGGCGTGTGAATCTTCAGCCGTTGCCGGCCTTCGACACCGGCTTTGGTGGCCAGGTTGGCCATCGTCTCGTAGGCGGCAATGAACTCTGGCCTGCAGTCGGGATAGCCGCTGTAGTCCAGCGCATTGACGCCTATGAAGATATCGCTCGCGCCGAGCACTTCGGCCCAGGCCAGGGCAAAGGACAGGAAGATGGTGTTGCGTGCCGGGACGTAGGTAATTGGGATGCCGTGCGCGATTTCCTCGTCGGTGCGGCCTTTGGGCACGGCGATGTCGCTCGTGAGTGCGGAGCCTCCGAAGGCCCGAAGGTCGATGCTGGCGATGCGATGCTGCTCGGCGCCGATGGCCGTCGCCACGCGCTTGGCTGCTTCGAGTTCCCAACTGTGCCGCTGCCCGTAAGAGAAAGAAAGTGCGTAGGGTTGGTAGCCCTCGCTCTTTGCAATTGCCAATACCGTCGCGGAATCCAGGCCGCCGCTCAGCAATACCACCGCTTTGCGTGGTTCTGTCGCCATGTTTGTTGACTCCCAAGGGGGTACAGCCCCTCTTTTATAGTAGCCGTTTGCTGGCTTGACCTGTCGGATTGGAGGGCGGTACAAGGATCCAGAGCTCGCTGACCAGCAGGCCGCGGAGTAGCCGCTGCTCGCGGGCCAAGGTGAAACCGGCCGCAGCAAGTGCGTGACGATGGTCGGGCAGCCAACGTACGCGGAGCCCGGTGAGCAGGCCGAAGGCAAGGTAGAGCGCAGCCACCAGCGGGCGGGCAATCAGACCGCCGAATGGGCCAGGCGGAAGGCTGAACTCCGAGATGATCCACTGAGCGTCCGGCGTAACGCAGGTGCGAAGGCGGGTGGCTAATCCAGCGACCTCTTCTGTGGTGAGGCAGTCGAGGAAGAAGTTCGTGACGACAAGGTCGTAGTCCGCATGCGGCGGCTGCCAGGTGCGCGCGTCGGCCGCGTACGTGCGGACTCTCGCGGCATTCGGCCCGGCGTTGCGCTCGAGCGCGCGAAGCATGGCGGGGCTGGCGTCGACGGCATTGATTTGAATCGCGGGATTTGCAGCAAGCAGGCGCGTGGTGAAGCGGCCGTCGCCGTCGCCGAGCACGAGCGCCAAACGGCACGGTCGCAAGTCGCCGAGGAAGGTGCAGCGGGCATGCATCAACAGCGGCCCGAAGGTGGAGGCCTCTAGCCATTCGTAGACACGGGCCAGGCGGTCGAAGTTGGCAGGTGGATTCATCGCACCAGGAGCACGAGCGGGGTGAGGAGCACCAAGTCGGCAGCGACGCGCAAGGAGAGCGGCCGCGTGCGCACGCGGCCGCAGTCGAGTAGCGCAAGCAACAACCCGCTCAGCGCGGCCGTTGCAACAAGTGCAGCGGCGCCCGGTTGTGCATTGGCAAGGGCACAGGCAGATATGATGCCCGCAGCGGCGAGCGTGCAGGCCTTGGGTGCGATGTGCGCAGGTCTCGTGGACTCCCAGCGATCAATGGAGTGGCAGTTGAGCCAGGCCAGTGCGGCAAAGACGAGAGCGACGATTACGGTGCATCCCAGCTTGCTAGCGGACGCGCGCGTCAATGTGGGCAGTGCGCAGCCGGTGGCGAAGAGCATGCCGACGAAAAGTTCCTTCGAGAGGAGGGCAGAGAACCGCCGCGGTCCTCGCGGCAGGTGCACTCCGGAGAAGTACGCCAGCGCAGCCACGGCCAGCACAGAGTTGCGCTCGCGGAAGATGACGGGCATCTGCGTAAAGACCAGCACCGCGCAGAGGCTTGCCGCAGCCAGCGCGGCCGGCAGCAGGACGCGCCGGTGTCGCCAGTGAAAGTAGTGCCGCTCGTGCAGGAGGTGGAGATTGCCCAGGCGCAGGGCAGCGCGTGCATCCAGCAGGCGGTCGACGATGTAAATGCTCCAGACACTGAGCGCGAGCAGAAGAGGCACCCATGCAGGCAGCCGCACGTCGGCGGCATGAGCGAAGGCAAGCGTCCAGACAACGGCAACCGTGGGTGCATCAAGGCTGGCCAGGTGCCAAAGCCGGACCGCCGCTGGCGCATCGAGCGCTCGCGGTGTTTGGCTGGTTTCGCCGAGCAAGTGCCGGGTCGTTGAATTTGCCAGGGGAAGTGGCATGGATTCGATTGTAGATTCGACGGCGGGGAACGCCGCGTGGTTTACGCCAGGCTCTGGTCGACCAGCGACCGCAGTTTGGCGTAAACGTCGGCAGTATCGATAAAGAATGGTGTCTTGAGCACTTCGAGCACCAGTCGGTGCTGGGCCGGGTCGTAGTCCCAGCGAACCTCAACGCCGTACTTCGATGCCGCACCGCTGTTGCCGTCGAGTTCGATGCCTGCATCCTTGGCCTTGGCGCACAGCGTGGCAAACTGCTCCGGCGTAATGCGGGAAAAAGCGAGCGGGTCGTTCTCTGTCATGGAGTCACCTGCAATGAGTGTATGCGGGCCGTGCGCCAACTCTTCGACTCTAGCAGGATTGCGAGAATACTTTGCAAAACTGGAGGGCGTGGCAGGCGCAGTAGTGAACCGGCGGAACTAGCAGCTCACGTCGAACACCTGAGCCGCCGCACCATGCACGCTGGCCCAGCGACCCGCCATCGCGGCTCCACTCCGGCACCATGGCGTAAAAGTCATGCCCCATCGGTGCGCTTAGTGCGGCCTGCCCGGAAGCACGAAATGTTCTGCACAGCGCGGTTCGTAGTTGTCACCGGCCATAATGACGGGGCTGCCGTAGCTGGCTGGTTTGCCGTCGATGAAGCGCTGCGGGTAGAGTGCCTTGGCTCCACAACTGCAATAGGCTACGAGCTCGGTGAGGTTGCCGGCAAAGGTGCGGACCAGCCAGGAGAGCTGGAGCATCTCACCAAAGGGAAGGCCGCGGAAGTCGAGCTCAAGGCCCGACACCATCACGTCGTGGCCGGACTCGAGCAGGCGCTTGGTGAACAGGAACAGGTCCTGCACAAACTGGCCTTCGTCGATGGCAACGCACTCCAAGCGCTTGCCGATGTTCTGCTCGGTAGCGGTGAGGATGGGCATGGCCGACCACGGATCGACGAACGGAAACTCGATGGCTTCCATTTTGCCGCAGCCGTTGGTGTTGCGGCTCTCCACAACGCCCGCGGCAGCCTTGGTGTCGGCGCTGGGCTTGAGCAAAAGGACGTGTTGTTTGGCGTATTGGCGGCGGATCTCGACGCGGCGCAGTAACTCCGCCGTTTTGTTGCTGCGCATCGGTCCAACGATGAGCTCCAGCCTGCCTGTCACGATGATCTCCAACATGTCTATTGTCTATTCTGCCGCGTCGGGTTGCGCGCGCATGTGGATAACGCGGCATGTTTTCTCGCATCGAGCGCACGGTGCGCAGCAGAAAACTCAGTCTGCGGCGTGGGCACTTTTCGCTGCTGCTGTGCGGCGGCGCGGGGCATTTGTTGCTTTCGCAAGCTTGACGCTGGGCTGCGCGGTCGAACCGGGCTTGGGAATCGCGTCGAGGTCGGCTTTGCCTTCGGCGAGTCTCATCAGAAAGTCCTGGCTTGAAAAGGCGGGCGCGTCTTTGAGGGCCTTTGCAGCACGCACGTAGCTGCCGTCCGGCTGCTGAACACGGGCCTTGATGGTGTCTGCAAGGTATGCGGGCAGGATTTCGTCGTGGATACGCGCTTTGGCAGCGGCGTCGCGGACGGGGAAGACGACCTCGCAGCGCTCGAAGAGATTGCGCGGCATCCAGTCGGCGGAGCCGAGATAGGTTTCGTCATCGCCGCCGTTAGCGAAGTGGAAGATGCGGGAGTGCTCAAGGAAGCGGCCGACGATGGAACGCACGCGGATGTTATCCGAGAGTCCTTTCACGCCGGGACGCAGAATGCAGAGGCCACGAACGATGAGGTTGATCTGCACGCCGGCCTGCGATGCGGCATAGAGCGCCTCGATGACCGAGGGCTCTAGCAGAGCGTTCATCTTGGCCACGATATGTGCGGGGCGGCCGGCGCGGGCGTGCTCTGTTTCGCGGCGTATAAGGCCCAGGAAGCTCTCGGCCATGGTGAGCGGAGCCACAAGCAGCGGGCGGTAGTCGTCAATTTCGGCGTGCGCGGTCAGGTAGTTGAAGACCATGTGAACACGCTCGGTGATCTCGGGGTTCGATGTCAGCAGGCTCAAGTCGGTGTAAAAGCGTGCAGTGACGGGGTTGTAGTTGCCTGTGCCCAGATGGCAGTAGCGGCGCGTCACGCCGTCCTCGTCGCGGCGGACCATCAAGGCCAGCTTGCAGTGGGTCTTCAGCCCGACCACACCGTGGAAGACCTGCACGCCTGCGTCCTCCATGCTGCGCGCCCAGCGGATGTTCGAAGCCTCGTCAAAGCGCGCCATCAGCTCGACCACCAGAGTGGTCTCCTTCGTCGCTGCCGCATCAATCATTGCCTGGAACATGGGCGAATCCTGGCTGGTGCGGTAGAGCGTCTGCTTCATGGTCACGACGGCCGGATCGACAGCGGCGTGCTCGATGAAATCGACCACCGGGTCATAGGAATCGTAGGGGTGGTGGAGCAGGATGTCGTGATGGCGCAGCTCATCGTAGATGTCCGCCGACTTGCGGCTCAGGCTGAGAGGGCGGGGCGTAAACGGCGCGAACTTCAGATCCGGTCGATGTACGTCGCCATAGAGAAACATCAGGCGCGAGAGATTCAGCGGGCCGTCACCCGGGAAGATCTGGTCCTCTTCCAGTTCGAAGTTCACGCGCAACCGCTCCACGATCTCCGGGTCAGCGCCGGCTTCAATCTCCAGGCGCACGGCGTCGCCCTTGCGGCGGTTGTGCAACTCAACACGGATGGTTTCCAGCAGCGACCGCGCCTCTTCCTCCTCGAAGTAGAGGTTGGAGTTGCGTGTAACGCGGAAGCCGGTTCGCGATACGACCTCATAGCCGCGATACATGCCGCCGAGGTTCTGCGCGATCAGTTCGTGCAGCAGAAGGTAGTCGAAGACGCCATCGGACGAGGGCAGTCGTACGAAGCGAGGCAAAGTGCGCGGCACAGTGACTACGCCCAGCACCAGCGGGCCGGAGCTCTTGCGCTTGCGGCGCAGCAGCAGGGCGAGACACAGGGCCTTGTTGAGCACACGCGGAAAAGGATGCGCAGGGTCAATGGCTATAGGGGTCAGCAGGGGGTCAACTTCGCGTTGAAAATAGCTCTGCGCAAAGGCTTGCTGTTCCTCGTCGAGTTCTTCCCAGTCGAGCAGGCGGATGTTCTGCTTGCGCAGGTCGGGCAGCAGTTGATCGTTCCAGCAGCGGTACTGGGCTTGGACGAAGCTGTGAATCTCTGCGGTGAGGGTGGCGAGAGACTCATCGGGGCGCAGGCCATCAAAGCCGGGCTCGCGGTAGCCGTCTTCAATTCGCTGCATCAGGCCGGCCTGGCGGATTTCGATGTATTCATCAAGGTTGGATCCGGTGATGGCGAGGAACTTGACGCGTTCGAGCAGAGGATTCGTAGAGTCCTCGGCTTCTTCGAGGACGCGCCGATTGAATTGCATCCAGGAGAAGTCCCGGCCATTGAAGAGCTTTTGTTTCTGCGAGCTGCGGGCCATGCCATCCGTCCTGTGCGCCGTGTTGGTCAGTCTACCGCGTTTGGGGTCACGACGGCACGGGTAACAGGCGCAGCCGTAACAAGCCCCGATCTAACCATGGATAAAAGGAGGGGCGCAATCATTCGTGTTAAGCCTTAGAGAAAAGGGGGAGAGGATGACTGTCAACTAGCCGAAATATTAACCAAAGCCAAGAAAAAGTTAGAGAGCAGGCGCACGTTGACCTGTGGCCGCAAACAGGTGGAAGATGAAAACTGGGTCGGTTTGCCGCTCTTCGGCTGCCGGCGAGGAGCCTCTTCATGTCGAAAGATTCTGCTTGCTGTTCCGAGGGCCTCATTCCCGCTGAACCGTTGCCCCCAGGGGCTCACGACTTTTCCTGCAAGGTGACGTCACTGCTCGACGGCAGCCCCAAGGAGGAGGCCGTGGTGGCCCAGGCGCTGGCTGGCCACGAAGCGATGCTCGAACAAATCGCCGCTGGCATGTACACAATGGCTTCCATGATGGTGGGCGCTGGCGAGGACAGCGTGCAACTGGTTGAGACGGCAGTAGCGAATACCGATATCTCGGTATGCCAGGATGCACACGAGGGGCGGCGCAGCAACCGGCGAGCAATTGCCAAGGCGGCGATTCGGCTGCTGGTGGAGCGTACGCCCGGGTGCCTGGACGCGCCCGTCGGCGTGGAGTTTCCGCGCACCTGCATTGAGGACGACGATCTCGAGTCGGCCGGCGTATCCAGCGAAGAACTGGAAACAATGATCGCCGGTCCAGACCGCGAGCGCGTGCGTACCTGGCTCGAGAGTTTGCCTGCCGATCAACGCGTGATCTTTGTGCTGCGGGCCGTGGGGACGATTTCTTCTCAGGAGACAGCCGCGCTGCTGGCGGCTCATGGCGGACCGGGCGCCGCGGCCTGGACGGCCGATTCGGTGCGCGAGGTGTTTCGCCAGGCCCTCTGCTCGCTGGCCTCCCAACTGATCCAATCCTCCGGCATGCGCTGAAGCTTCCGGCCCCGGGCTTTCAAGTCCGGGGCCATGTACCCCCCTAACGTCCGGTAATCCTGCGTGCGCCTCGCTACATCCAATCCATTTCTGCTTCGCTACACTAGATTTAGAACCCGGATGCAGGGTCCGGGCATCCATTGGTGAGTGCGCAATTTTTCGCGGAAACTTGAAACCACCTGCGGTGATTCGAAGACGATCGATGCCCTTTGACGACACAAACAACATGACGGAATCTTTTTGCGCCTTTGCGCTGGCGATTTTGAGCCTGTCGCTGGCTGGCCCCGCGCTAGTGGCGCAGACGGCTCCTCCTCAGGTCCCGGGCGTTTCCACAGCTCCCACAGCGCAAAGCTTTCAGGGCAGTGTGCCGGTTGGAAATGCTTCGGCCGAGGCGCTCGACTTGTCGCTGGACGATGCCATGCAGCGCGGCCTCCGCAACAATCTGGGCCTGATTCTGAGCAACACGCAGACTGCAGGGGCGCGCGCGCAGAAGCTTATCCAGTTGCAGGCGCTGTTGCCGTCTGTCGACTTCAAGGCTCAGGAAAGCGTGGAGCAGGTGGACCTGGCGGCCGAGGGTCTGCGCATCCCCGGCTTCCCGGTCGTCATCGGTCCCTTTGGCTACACAGATGTGCGGGGCTCGTTGACCTGGTCGTTGCTCGATTTGCCCTCGCTGCGTGCATATCTGGCGGCGCAGCACAACTTTCAGGCGGCCCAGCTTTCGGCTCAGGATGCACGCGACCTGGTGGTGCTGACGGTGGGCAACGCCTACCTGCTGGTGGTGGCCGATGAAATCCGTGTGGAGAGCGTCCAGGCGCAGGTGGCCACGGCCAAGATCTCGCTGGACCAGGCGGTTGCCAATCACGAGGCAGGCACAGCTCCGCTGCTCGACGAGCTGCGGTCTCGCGTGGATTATCAGGCGTTGCAGCAGCAGTTGATTTCGGCCCAGAATAGCCTGGAGAAGGACAAGCTTTCGCTTGCCCGGGTTATTGGCCTGCCGCTCGAACAGAAGTTCAATCTGACGGACAAAGCGCCCTACTCGGCCTTTGACCAGATCGATATCGATGCTGCGATCCGCGATGCGCACGCCAACCGCAAGGACCTTGCAGCCATGGTGGAGCAGACCAAGGCGGCAGAACTGCAGCGCAAGGCGGCAACCGAAGCGCGGCTGCCCAAGGTGCAGTTCTACGGCGACTACGGTGTTATCGGAGTCAACCTTGCAACCTCGCATGGCACCGGCGAAGCACAGGGCACGCTCACTGTTCCCCTGTTCGAGGAGTACTCGCTGCGCGGGCAGGCTGAGATTGCCCAGTCGCAGCTGGACACCCAGCGCGCGCAGTTGAGTGACAAGCAGGCGCAGGTGGAGGCAGACGTGCGCGACGATCTGCTAGACATCGCCTCCGCGCAGAAGCAGGTTGAGGTCGCACGCTCCAGCGTCGATCTAGCCAACGAGGCTCTCAGTGAGGCACAGGAGCGCTATGCCAACGGTGTCAGCGACAACCTGGCGGTCAGCCAAGCCGAGCGGTCCGTTGCGCAGGCCAACGATCAATACGTCGCCAGCCTCTACCGGCACAACATCGCCAAGCTCAGCCTGGCGCGTGCCTTAGGCGCGTCGCAGAACTACAAGATTTATCTGGGAGGAAAGTAGACGTGGCGGAATCAACCCCAACAGCGGTACGGCCTGAAAGCGACGAGAGCACCGAACCCGTGCAGGCGCCATCGCGCCGCAGAGGCATCATCATCGTGGTCCTCGTGGTGCTGGTGCTGGCGGGGCTCGGCTTCTGGTGGCGCTCCACCTTCAGTGAAGACACCGACGACGCGCAGGTGAACGGCCACCTGATCCAGATCAGCTCGCGCATTTCGGGCCAGATTGCAAAGGTAGACGTGGACGAGAACCAGTATGTGAAGGCCGGCGACGAGATCGCCCAGCTTGACCCGCGCGACTATCAGATTGCCGTTGAGAACGCCGAGGCGGCTCTTGCCAGCGCCCAGGCCGCGGCCGCTGCGGCACAGGTCAACGTGCCCATTACCACCGTGAACACAGGCAGCAACCTTACAGCGGCCGGAGCCGACGTGAGCGGTGCGCATGCCTCGGTTGCGCAGGCCGAGGATCAGTTGCAGGCGGCGCAAGCTCGCGTGGCTCAGGCTGAAGCCAACAACATAAAGGCCGAGGCCGACCTGACCCGTTACACCCCGCTGGTGCAGAAGGACGTCATCAGCAAGCAGCAGTTTGATGCAGCGGTAGCATCGGCCAATGCAACTAAGGCCGCACTGGCTGACGCGCGGGCTAGCGAGCGGGCCGCAGCCTCCGGTGTACGCGTTTCTCGCGATCGCGAGGCCCAGGCCCAGGCGCAGTTGAAGTACGCCCAGACCGGTCCTCAGCAGGTGGCGGCACAGAGCGCTCGTGCCAAGCAGGCGCTGGCGCAGGTGCAGCAGGCCCAGGCCCAGCTTGACCAGGCGCGCCTGAACCTGAGCTACACCAAGATCGTTGCTCCGGTCGACGGCATCGTGACCCGCAAGAGCGTCGAACTCAACCAAAACGTCTCCGTGGGCCAGAATCTGATGACCCTGGTCTCACTAGACGACCTGTGGGTGACGGCGAACTTCAAGGAAACGCAGCTGAAGCACATGGCCGCCGGTCAGACAGTGGATATCCGCGTGGACGCGACCGGAAAGGACTACAAGGGCAAGGTGACGCAGATTGGTGGCGCCACTGGTTCGGTGCTCTCGCTGTTCCCGCCGGAGAACGCCACAGGCAACTACGTGAAGGTGGTGCAGCGTGTGCCCGTGCGGATCGACTTTACCGACATCAAGAATGAAGATCCCAACCACGTGCTGCGGCCCGGACTCTCCGTCGAGCCCAAGGTGCGGGTGAAATAGAGTCGCAGATCACTATCGGACCGAAGAACAAAGGCCAGCTCACCGGAAGATCGGGAGATGGCCTTTGTTCTTTTGAGAACCAGGGCGAAACAAGCGTGCAGACGACTGCGAGCGTTCAATAGCTGCGGAGTACAGCCCTAGGCTTCGGGCCGCTTTTCCATGACCTTCAGGCGGGTCCCCACGGTGAGACCCGCCGTCCGGCTCGTCAGGGACACCTTCGCCGTGGCGATGTGCCCGTCGAAGTGAGACTTGGGTCGCAGGACCTCGACCACGCGCGCCACGTGCTTGTGGCGAATGGCAAGGCGTTCAAACTCGTGATGAATTCTCTCAAGCTCCAGGTTGGCTTTGTCGTAGGCGGCCTGGAATAGCTCACGGGGCTTGTCGTTATTCATACCGGGCTCCACACTCGATGATTCTAGGTAAACCCTGACGGCAGTGTTATCGCACATTGGTGGTAGTTGACCCCCACGGATAGGCTAGTGCGGGTTGCCACCTTGGAGAGCGAGAGCTGGTTACCTCTCCCCGCAGAGACGGCACTTCCGTTTAGACTGGTGGGGGTTTGCGCCATGAAAGACGCTCTGTTTGTATCAAAGGAAAACTACCTCAAGGCCGTGCTCGAAGCCGAGGCTGAAGGACACCAGGTGTTCCCGGCCACGCTGGCACACTGGCTGGAGGTTTCGCCACCAGCGGTGACCATGGCCCTCAAGCGTCTGAAGCGCGATGGCTACGTGGAGGTGGGCGCCGATGGCATCGTGCGCCTGACACCGTCAGGACGTGAGACCGCGTACCGTACTGCGCTGCGCCACCACCTTATCGAGCGCATGCTCAGCGAGGTTTTCGGCATGGAGTGGTACGAAATCCACGAGGAGGCCGAGCGGCTGGAGCACGCCGTCTCGCCTTCCTTCGAGGCCAAGCTGCGCGAGAAACTAGGCGAGGGCGGTGCTTGCCCGCACGGCAACGCCGTTTTGCCCGAGACCCCGACAGCGCGCAAGCAGCGTGGCGAAATTCCACTTTCAGAGGCAACAGCCGATTGCTGCTACACCGTCGTCAGCCTGCACGAGCGCGATCCCAAGCTGCTTCGCTTTCTCCATCAGATGGGCATCGGTCCCAGCCGCAGTCTGCGCGTGGTCAGCCAGAACTACGACCAAACTGTTTCGATTGAGCTGCCTGCAGGCATTTCCGTACTCGGTCGCCCAGCCGCAGAGGCCGTCTGGTTACGGCTGGATGCAGAAACCTACATCAAAAATAAATAAAAAAATTAACTATAGTTAATTCGCTGTGACATACTGAGCTTGTTGCAGGCCGGCAGCGTTCTCCGGCCAGTAGCTTCTTTTTCCATGGCCGATCAACTCACAACCCCGGTTGCCACAGTGCAACCCTCCCTGCCGGAGGTGCATGCAACTGTGAGCATTTCGGGCTCACCGCTCTATTGGAAGCGCCTGCTCGGTTTCATCGGGCCGGGGTTCCTCATCTCGGTGGGCTACATGGACCCCGGCAACTGGGCCACCGACATCGCCGGCGGTTCGCAGTTCGGCTACACGCTACTGTTCGTCGTCATGCTCTCGAATCTCATGGCGATCCTGCTGCAGAGTCTGGCGCTCAAACTCGGCGTAGCCACAGAGCGAGACCTGGCGCAGCTCTGCCGCGAGGCGTGGGGCCCGCGGGTCAGCTTCGTTCTCTGGATCGGCGCGGAGGTGGCCATCGCGGCCTGCGACCTTGCTGAGGTGATCGGCTCGGCCATCGCCTTGCAGCTTTTGTTTCACATCCCGCTCTTCTGGGGCGTGCTCATCACCGGCCTCGACGTGATGCTGATCTTGCTGCTCCAAAAAGTCGGCTTCCGCTACGTGGAGGCCCTGGTGATCGCGCTCATTGGAACCATCCTTGCGTTGTTCGGCGTGCAGATGCTGTTATCGCGCCCTGACTACCTGCCCGCGCTGCACAGCTTACTCGTGCCCTCAGCGCAGATCGTCACCCACCCCGCCATGCTCTACATCGCCATCGGCATTCTGGGTGCGACGGTGATGCCGCACAACCTCTACCTGCACTCGTCCATCGTGCAGAGTCGCCGCTACCCGCGCACGCCACAGGGCCGGCGCGACGCAATCCATTTCGCCAACATGGACTCCGCCATCGCGCTCACTCTGGCGCTGTTTGTGAATGCTGGCATTCTCATCGTGGCCGCAGCAGTGTTTCATCGTAGCGGACACTTTGAGGTGGCGGCTATTCAGGATGCCTACAAGCTGCTGAGTCCGCTGGTGGGTGCGGCCGGCGCCAGCACGCTCTTCGCCGTTGCGCTGCTGGCTTCAGGGCAGAACTCCTCGATCACTGGCACGCTGGCTGGGCAGATTGTGATGGAAGGTTTCCTGCACCTGAGGGTTGCCTCCTGGTTGCGCCGTCTCATCACGCGCGGCCTGGCCATCGTTCCCACCATCGTCGTGGTGGCTTTCACTGGAGAGCAGGGCACAGAGAAGTTGCTCATCCTGAGCCAGGTGATTCTGTCGCTGCAGTTGAGCTTTGCCGTAGTACCCCTGGTACTGTTCACTGGCAGCCGCAAATACATGGGCGAGTTTACGAATGGCTGTGGTCTGCAGGCGCTGGCCTGGAGCACGGCCGTGCTGATTGTCGTGCTCAACGGCTGGCTGTTGGTGCTGACGGCGATCCAGTAGGCGGGCAACTGTGTCCCGCCGCTCCTGTGCGATGTGTCGTACGATGGACCTCGAATGAAAGTTCTGACGGCAGCCGAGATGCAGGCCTGCGACCGAGCCACAACGGAGCGCTTCGGTGTGCCTTCGCTCGAGCTAATGCGCGCGGCCTCAGCGGCCGTGGCTCG
>WSSedB1CaDRAFT_10000816_pt1 | contig 12746 bp, 8 predicted proteins | sample WetSurSB1Cattail_FD_9460 | JGI IMG/M metagenome (IMG submission 9460)
TTTATATCAAAATATTTTAGGCAAAAGGATTTTCTGTTGGATAAAGCATGCCTTTAGGCTGGTTGAAAGCAATATCTTTGATACCTAGGTATTGGAAAATTGAAAACAGTGCTTTGCCGTAATGACCGAAGGCTACAGCGCCGTGATGCGGATATTGCTTTGCGATGAGGACATGGCGATAGAAACGGCCCATTTCCGGAATAGCAAAGATACCAATGCCACCGAAAGATTGTGTTGCTACCGGGAGGACTTCGCCTTGAGCAATGTAGGAACGAAGCTCTGCACCGGCAGTGCTTTGGAGGCGGAAGAATGTGATGTTTCCGGCAGCGATGTCGCCTTCCAGTGTACCACGAGTGATATCAGGTGTGCCGCCATCTTCAAGCAGGCGATTTTGTATCAGCTGATATTTTACAGCACCTTTGGATAATTTACATAGTGGAGTGTTGCCACAATGGAAGCCCATAAAGGTGTCTTTTAAATCGTACTTATATTTGTTTTGAATATTTTGAGCAAATAAATCTTGTGGCACTGAGTTGTTGATGTCGAGCAGGGTTACCGCGTCACCGCTTACGCAGGTTCCGATATATTCACTAAGGGCACCATAGATATCGACTTCACAGGCTACTGGAATGCCGTGTGAAACAAGACGGCTGTTTACATAGCATGGTTCGAAGCCAAATTCAGTTGGAAAAGCTGGCCAGCACTTATTAGCAAATGCTATGTATTTGCTTGCGCCTTTATGTTTGTCGGCCCAGTCGAGTAAAGTCAGTTCATATTGTGCCATGCGGGGTAAGAGTTCTGGGTAAGGGTTGCCATCAGGACCAAGCTCACTAGACATTTCCTTTATAACAGATGCAATGCGCGGGTCGTCTTTATGGGCTCGATAAGAGACGAGCAGGTCAAGTTCAGAGTTTTCTTCGATTTCAATGCCAAGATCGTAGAGTGGTTTGATTGGGGCATTGCAGGCAAAGAAGTCCTGCGGACGAGGGCCGAAGGAAATGATTTTGAAGCTTGACAGTCCGATAATTGTGCGGGCTATCGGTTGAAATTCAGCGATCATTGTTGCTAATTCTTCAGCTGTGCCAACTGGATATTCAGGAATAAAAGCTTTGATCTTGCGCAGGCCAAGATTATAGGAACAATTCAAAACACCGCAATAGGCATCGCCGCGACCATTGATTAAATTTTTACCGGATTCTTCAGCGGCTGCTATATACATCACGGGGCCGTCAAAATTTTTGGCGATTAAAGTTTCAGGTGTTTCCGGACCGAAGTTGCCAAGAAACACGACTAAAGCATTGCAGCTAGCGGCTTTAACTTCATCTAAAGCTGTGAGCATGTCGGTCTCATTTTCTACAGTAGTTTTTGCTTCGTAGATTGATCCATATTTTTTATTATAGACTGCTGCGATAGCTTTTCTTCTGTTTTCTGATAAGGAGATAATGAAACAGTCACGGCTTACAGAAATAATACCGCATTTTACCTGAGGAATATTGGTCATTGTCATAATGAAACGCTCCTTTTATTTTGTAAATTATAATATTGGTTTGTGTGCTTGAGCACTTTCGTGATTTTATTAAAATATAGCACTTGATAAAAGATGTGTCAACTATTTTTTATATTATTTTGAATTTAAAAATAATATAAAAAAATAAATAAAAAAAAGTAAAGTTAAAAATTTACATTGTATATAAGGTATGAAAAGAATTATAAGAGCAAATTGTTCATTTGAAATGCCATAAATTAAATTGAATAAATATTATAAATTTTAAAATAATATATTGACGCCTGAACGGAATGGTGCTATATTGATTCTTGTAAATGTGCTTGCGCACATTATAGAGAATAATTTTACTTTTCGATTTATGCTGCACAGTTAAAAAGATCCCCGTTGTCTAGAGTATTTTGCCAAATGCAGATTTTGCTTTGCAGGAACTGCTAATATTTTCCTGAGTTAAAGTAATTTTTAAATATCTTTTATGTAAATGGACGTTATTAAGGAGGCGGAAAAACGGCAGAGATATGTTGGCAGACGATATGAGGTAGACTGTATTGGTATTTACTAGATAAAAAGTGTGCTTAAGCACTATAAGGAGGAGCAAAGTATAATGAGTGTTAAAAAAATAATGGTGTTTTGTTTAGCAGCAATGGTAGCAATTGTGATGACAGGCTGTGGCGGGTCAAAAGATGCGGCCAGCAGTTCCGGAGGAGCCAAGGTAATTAAGGTTGGAGTTTCGATGCCGACAAAGTCTTTGCAGCGTTGGAATCAGGATGGATCTAATATGGAAGCGAAACTAAAAGAAAAAGGCTATGATGTGGATCTGCAGTTTGCGGAAAACAAAGTAGAAGTGCAAGTGTCACAAATTGAAAATATGATCACCAAGGGCGCAAAGGTTATTATTGTTGGCGCTATTGATGGTGGTGCATTATCTTCGGTACTTGATGAAGCCAAAAGTGCTGGTGTTCAGGTTATTGCCTATGACCGGCTGATCATGAATACAGATGCTGTCAGCTATTATGCAACGTTTGATAACTATGGTGTTGGCAAGATTCAGGGGGAATATATAGAAACGAAACTGGGGCTCAAAGAAGGAAAAGGCCCTTATAATTTTGAAATCGCTACAGGACCTCTGGATGATAATAATGTCGTGTTTTTCTTTAAAGGTGCCATGGATATTTTACAGCCATATATTGATCAGGGAAAATTGGTTGTAAAATCAGGTCAGAAAACACGTGAACAATGTGCAACACCAAATTGGGATGAAGCAAAAGCACAGGAACGTATGGATAATATTATTACATCTCATTATACTTCGGATAAAATTGATGCTGTTTTATGCTCAAATGATTCGGTTTCTCTAGGCGTACAATCGGCTTTGAAATCCGCAGGGTATGGAGCTGGTAAAGCAATGCCGATTATAACAGGACAGGATGCAAATATTTCTAATGTGAAAGCTATTCTTGCGGGGGAACAATCTATGTCAGTATTTAAAGATACGCGGGCTTTAGCGGATCAGGTGGTAAAAATGGTGGAAGCTATTGTCAATGGAAAAGAACCAGAAGTAAATGATACTAAAACATATAACAATGGTAAAAAAGTAGTTCCATCGTATTTGCTTCAACCGCAGTTTGTCGATATGTCAAACTACAAAAAATTATTAATTGAATCCGGTTATTATAAAGAAAGTGATTTATAGAAATAAGTTATAATGTGACGGATATGCAGTAGTTTTGTATTATTGCATATCTGTTTCAATTAAAGTGCAGAATAGAAGGTGAAAGCATGCCGAACATTTTATTGGAAATGCAGGACATTGTCAAAGAATTTACGGGTGGTGTACGTGCGCTGGATCAGGTTAATATTCAGGTGAAAGAAAAAAGTATTCATGCCTTAGTTGGGGAAAACGGGGCAGGAAAATCGACGCTGATGAATGTGCTAAGTGGTGTTTATCCTTATGGAACGTATGATGGTACTATCCGATATAATGGCGAAGAATGTCGGTTTAAAAACATTCGGGACAGTGAGGATAAGGGCATTGTTATTATCCATCAGGAATTAGCACTGATACCGTATTTGTCGATTATGGAAAATATATTTTTGGGTAATGAATGCCAAAGCAAGGGAATTGTTAACTGGGGCAAGTGTCGATTTGAAGCAATGAAACTTATGAAAACAGTAGGTCTGCATGATTTACCGGATATGCCGGTTAATAAAATCGGTGTTGGTAAGCAGCAGCTGGTTGAAATAGCCAAAGCGCTTTCGAAAGATGTAAAATTACTGATTTTGGATGAGCCAACGGCGGCCTTGAATGATGAAGAAAGTGAAAAGTTATTGGAGCTGCTGTTGATGCTGCGGGAAAAATGGGGCATGACAGCAATTATGATTTCACATAAGTTAAATGAAATAACTAAGGTTGCCGATGAGATCACGATTATACGGGATGGCAGGACAATTGAAACATTAAATAAGAATACAGATGAATTTAGTGAAGATAGAATTATTAAAGGGATGGTAGGCCGGGAAATAACCAATCGATATCCGCAGCGCACGGATTGTAAAATTGGGGATGTCTGCCTGGAAATAAAAAATTGGAAAGTATATTCTCCTGATGTTGTCGATAAAGTGATTGTTAATAATGTGAATTTTAATGTACGTCGTGGGGAAGTCGTCGGTATTGCCGGATTAATGGGAGCGGGACGGACGGAATTGGCAATGAGTATATTTGGCAGGGCTTATGGCGCACATATATCAGGCGAAATTATTAAGGATGGAAAAACAGTCAAAATAACAACGGTTTCCGATGCTATAAAAAATGGTATTGCTTACGTTACAGAAGATCGTAAAGGACAAGGTCTTATTTTGATTGACGATATTAGGGTGAATACAACCTTGCCCAGCTTGAAAAAATTGTCACTGCGCGGTGTCGTCAATGCAAAAAAAGAAATAAAAGTTGCTGAAGCGTATTTGGAGCGNTTGCANATCAAAGCACAGGGCATCCATCANTTTACGAANAATCTTTCGGGAGGCAATCAGCAAAAAGTTATGCTGGCNCGTTGGATTTATGCCGATCCGGATGTGCTGATTCTTGACGAACCAACTCGTGGTATNGATGTTGGGGCCAAATATGAAATNTATTGCGTCATAAATGAATTGGCCCGTCTGGGAAAATCAGTAATTGTGATTTCGTCAGAACTNCCAGAAGTTTTGGGNATTAGCGATCGTGTCTATGTAATGAATGAAGGTTGTTTTGTCGGTGAATTGTCTCAAGCAGAGGCCTCACAGGAAAGCGTCATGCAGTGCATTATGCAGTGNAATAAAAACAAGAAAGCAGTTTGATGGTTTGAAAAGGAGGATAAGNGAAGATGAATAATTTTTTAAAGGGCAAGGCGATTCCAGTGGAGGANAGCTGTAAATCAGAATCATCNAGTGAACTAATGAAACAATTACCAAGTGGAAATATATGCAGTATTGTCATAAATAAATATGCTATGTTTGTTGCCCTGATTGTGATTGCAATTTTTTTTCAATGGCAAACGGATGGTGTGCTGCTGGAACCAATGAATATTTCTAAATTAATTATGCAAAATGGCTACATTTTGATTCTGGCTATTGGCATGCTGCCTTGCATTCTGACAGGGGATATCGATCTTTCGGTAGGGTCGGTTGTCGCAGTTGTCGGGGCTATCGCGGGAACGATGATCGTGTCGATGAATATGCCCGTCAGCCTTACCATTTTTGTTTGTTTAGTAGCAGGACTTCTCATCGGAGCATGGCAGGGGTTTTGGGTGGCTTTTGTCAAAGTACCGTCTTTCATTGTAACGCTGGCTGGCATGCTGCTGTTTCGCGGGATGACGATGGTTATACTCAATGGAAATACCCTGGCACCATTTCCGGAATCTTACCAATTTGTGGCACAGCGCTTTTTGCAGGATATACCGCTGGTTGGTGCAATTCCTTACAGTACAATGATTCTTGGGTTTGTTATTGCTGTCTGCGGTGTTTATGCGGAATGGAACGATTATCGGCAAAAAATTGAATACGGCATTCCGGTTAGCGGAAAAAGCTGGGTTTTTATAAAAATGGCTCTAATTGTTTTTGTCAGTCTCTTTGCTACCTACTGGCTGACACAGTTTAAAGGCTTGCCTATTATTTTAATTTTGCTGGCAGCTCTGATTTTTATATATTCTTTTATTTGTAACAGGACAGTTCTTGGTCGGCACATTTATGCTCTGGGTGGGAATGAAAGGGCGACGCAGTTGTCGGGCGTCAAGACAAAGTGGGTTCGCTTTACCGTTTTTGTAAATATGGGCCTGATGGCAGCGGTTGCCGGACTTGTTTTTTCAGCTCGTTTGAATTGTGCGGCACCTGCGGCTGGAACAGGGTTTGAACTCGATACGATTGCTGCCTGCTACATCGGCGGTGCTTCGGCAACGGGTGGGGTTGGTACGATTGTTGGTGCTATTGTCGGTGGACTTGTTATGGGGGTTTTAAATAATGGTATGTCGATTTTGGGAATTGGCATTGATTGGCAGCAGGGAATAAAAGGAATGGTACTACTATTAGCTGTGGCCTTTGATATTTACAATCAAAATAAAAAAGCTTAAGCAAGGACAAAACAAATAAAAAGAAGCTGTGCGAGTATACTCGCATAGGCTGAGAGGAGCAACTACAATGAAACAGGTAAGTGATAAAGCTTTTGCAAAATATGGCCGGGTGTTAGAACTGGATTGCCAGGAGATTTCTACAGTCATGGAAAAATATACACCGCTGCCGAATGATGTAGTCTATACACCGTCGGAGCCGCAACTTGAAAAACTGCCGGCGTTTAAGGCCTTGGAAGAAGAAATATATGGTGGAATGCCAATTCAATTCGGTTACTGTAATGGCGATAATCACCTGCTTAATGCAGTTGAATACCATCGTAGTTCAGAAGTTGATATTGCTATTACGGATTTAATTCTGATTTTGGGGTGGCAGCCGGATATTGATTTGAAAGACTATTCCTATGATACGGGAAAAATGGAAATGTTTTTTGTGCCAGCGGGAACAACCGTTGAACTTTATGCGACAACCCTGCACTACGCACCTTGTAGTGCTGCTGGTAAGTTTCGCTGTGGCATCGTCCTGCCAAAGGGAACCAATGAAGAAATAAAAACTGCAATAAAAAAGAATGGTGAAAATAAACTTTTGTTTGCCGTTAATAAGTGGCTGATTGCTCATAAAGACAGTGGCTTGGAAACAGTCGGTGCATTTATTGGGCTGACTGGAGAAAATTTAAAAGCGTAAAAGAGTTAACAGTATAAGAAAAATTACGGAGAGGGCAGGACGAAAACAATGCGATATTTATTAGGAATAGATGTAGGAACTTCAGCGACAAAGACCGTGCTGTTTGATGAAAATTGCCAGGCGATAGCTTCGGCATCCGAGGAGTATCCTTTATATCAACCACAAAATGGCTGGGCGGAGCAGAACCCCGAAGATTGGTATCATGCGACGGTACATACGATTCAATCGGTTTTGACAAAGTCGGAGGTGCCAGCGGCCGATGTCAAAGGGATTGGATTATCAGGGCAGATGCATGGCTTGGTTATGCTGGATGCGGCAAATCAGGTTATACGGCCAGCAATTATATGGTGTGATCAACGAACAGCGAAAGAGTGTGAGGAAATTACGCAAAAGGTTGGTGCGGATCGTTTGATGGAAATCACGGCCAATCCAGCGTTGACGGGATTCACGGCTTCAAAGATTCTTTGGGTGCGCAACCATGAACCGGGAAATTATGCAAAATGCCGACATATATTGCTGCCGAAAGATTATGTACGTTTTTGCCTGACTGGTGAATATGCGACAGAAGTATCAGATGCCAGTGGCATGCAGCTCTTGGATATACCGAATCGCTGCTGGTCGGATGAAATTCTGGGAAAACTGGAAATCGATCGGGCTTTGCTGGGAAAAGTTTATGAATCACCGGAAATTACAGGAACTTTGACTGAGCAAAGTGCGAAGTCACTGGGACTTACAACAGCGACGGTTGTTGCCGGTGGTGCCGGAGACAATGCAGCGGCGGCTGTTGGGACTGGCACTGTTAGGGATGGACGAGCTTTTACAACCATTGGTACAAGTGGTGTAGTTTTTGCGCATAGTTCTAAAATTACGATTGATCCGAAAGGTCGTGTCCATACTTTTTGCTGCGCTGTGCCGAATTGCTGGCATGTTATGGGTGTTACACAAGCGGCAGGGCTGTCACTGAGCTGGTACTTGGATAATTTTTGCCAGGATTACAAAGAAAAAGCAAAGCTGGCCAATGTCAGCTTTTATGATTACATCAATAGAGAAGCGGAATCTGTACCGATGGGCAGCAATAAACTTTTGTATTTGCCATATCTGATGGGTGAGAGGACACCTCATCTTGATCCAAACTGCCGCGGCGTATTTTTTGGGTTGTCAGCAATTCACAAACAGGCTGATTTGCTGCGGGCGGTAATGGAGGGTGTTTCGTATTCACTAAAAGATTGTCAGTCGATTTTACAGGAAATGGGTTTAGAATTGAGCGGATGATGGCTTGTGGTGGTGGCAGCAAATCAAAACTTTGGCGTCAGATTCTCGCCGATATGTTCGGCTGTTCGGTAAAAACTGCAGTTTCGCAGGAGGGGGCAGTTCTTGGCGTAGCTATTTTGGCTGGTGTGGCAGCAGGGATCTTTACAGATGTACCGACGGCCTGCGATCGATTTATTGTACAGGATAAATCTTGTCAGCCAATCGAGTCGCATCAAAGTTATTATGCAAAAGGTTATGCGCTTTATCAGCAGCTTTATGCGCAGCTTAAAAATCAGTACCGTTCACTGGCAAATTTATAGTTGAGAAAAGTTTAGAAGCGAATGCAAACACTCAGGGTGGTGGAGTCTTTATTGACGGGTCCTTGTCTGCAGGCTTTTTTTAATAAAAGGAATTTGACAATAAAAAGGAATGTGACAAATGTCGATAACGATTAAAAAAATAGCAGAAATATGCAATGTTTCGCGTGGAACGGTTGATCGTGTTTTAAACAATCGCGGAAATGTAAAACCGGAAACGGAAAGTTTCGTGCGAAAACTTGCTGAACAGATGGGATATGAACCTAATCCAGCGGGGAAAGCTCTGGCTGCAAAAAAGAAAAATATAGTAGTGGGGGTTGTACTTATTTCTGAGGGAAATCCATTTTTCGATGAAGTGATTCGCGGAATTCGGGATGCTGAAAAAGAATATACAGCGTATGGTGTAAGCGTTTTGCTTCAAACAATGCATGGATATGATGTGGAAGAGCAATGCCAACTTATGGAAGAGATTGGTTCTCAGGTCAGTGCGCTTATTTTGAATCCAATCAGTGATCTTAAAGTACAGCATAAAATCGATCAGTTGGTGGAACGGGGTGTATTTGTTGTAACGGTCAATACGGATATTGAAAACAGCAAGCGCAGCTGCTATGTTGGAAGTGATTATATAAATGGAGGCGAAACGGCTTGCGGCATTATGGGAGTCTTGACAAACGGGCAAGCTAAAGTTGGAATTGTAACGGGTTCCTTCAAAGTAGCCGGACATAATCAAAGAATTGCCGGGTTTAAAAAAGTTATGGAGAAGAAATATCCGCAGTTTGAACTATTGGAAATTGTAGAATCTGAAGATGATGATATCCTTGCTTTTGAGGTGACAAATCGTTTATTGCAGACCTATCCACAAATGGATGCGCTGTTTATTACAGCGGGTGGCGTTTACGGAGCCTGTCGCGCTGTTCTGTCACAGGTACGGCAAAACCATATTAAGATTGTTTCTTTTGATAGTGCACCTAATACGGTGGAAATGCTGGAACGGCAGGTGATTGATGTGACAATCTACCAACATCCTTATACACAGGGCAGAAAAGCAATGCAAATTGTTTTTTCTTATCTGGTCAATGGATTGGATGTCAAAAAAGAAAAAAATATTCTAAAAAACGAAATAAAAGTTTTGGAGAATTTGTGAAAAACAGCAAGACGGATTTTCTATCGCTTGAAATGATTTTATGTTAAAAAATGTATAAAAGTAGGATGAATAAGGCTTGTTGGCCCAACTAAAAAGAATGGATCGCTTAACCAATTTGTTTTTTTTAGTGGCCTGAATTTAAAATTTATACAAAAGAGGATGATTATTACGGAATTACAAGCAACGGCTGAATGTGATTTGAAACTTCAGGAAAAAATTGGCTATTCTATGGGAGATCTGGCGTGCAATTTAATTTATACTACAGTTTGCACCTATTTGCTTTTCTTTTATACTAATGTCTATGGGCTGGAGGCAGAAGTAGCAGCAACAATGTTCCTTATTGTCCGCGTAATGGATGCTGTTGTAGACCCAATCGTCGGGACTTTTGTTGATAAACATACTTTTAAACAAGGAAAATTCCGTCCGTATTTGTTGTATGGAGCTATTCCTTTTGCTGTATTGGGAATATTGTGTTTCACTACACCAGACTTCAGTGATGGTTTAAAAATAATTTATGCGTATGCTACCTATATTGGTTTATCTTTGATTTACACGACGATCAATATTCCTTATGGTGCATTAACTGCAGCAATGACACGCAATAATAAAACGGTAGTCAGTATGACTTCAATTCGAATGTTGTGTGCTAATTTTGGCGGGCTGCTGGTGGCTTTTGGTGTACCAGTTATTGTAACGATGATTTCCGGCAGTTATACGGGTGATGATGCGAGATACGGCTGGCAATTAACGATGGGCGTATACAGTGTTGTTGGAGCGTTACTCTTATTGTATTGTTATTCAAATACAAAGGAACGCGTTAGATTGGATGTGCAAAATGACAAAAATGTAAAATTCAAGGATTTGTTTCATCAATTTAAAGTAAACAGACCACTGGTGGTATTGAGTTTGTTTTTTATCATTCTTTTTGGTATGAATGCAGTTTCCAATTCAATTGGTGTTTATTTTATTACGTATAATTGTGCTCGCCCGGACTTGGCACAATGGTATGGTTTACTGGGAACACTGCCGGCATTCTTTTTACTGCCGTTCGTTCCGCAACTCAATAAGCTGCTCGGTAAGGTGAAATTACTGGAAATATCACTTTTTTTAGGTATTGTGGGAGCAGCGATGCTATACATTGTCCCGGCAGACAATATTACGATAATTTTTATTGCCCGGTTTATTTCTGCGTGCGGAATGATCGTAGCCGGAGGCTTTATGTGGGCGTTGATTCCTGAAACCATTGAATATGGTGAATACAAAACTGGCAAGCGGCTTAGCGGGATGATTTATGCGATTATCGGCTTTTTCTTTAAATTTGGCTTAGCTCTTGGCGGGATTATTCCTGGTTTTATGCTGGCACACTTTGGTTATGTTGCGAATCAAGTACAAACTCCAGAGGCCTTGAGTGGTATCCTAATTACGACAACCCTTATCCCTATTGCTTTTTTGATTGTGGCAATCGTGGATATTTCTTTTTATAATTTAGATGATAAAAAATATAAAGAAATTATTAAAGTTATAGAAAATCGAAAAACTGAAGTAAATCAGGCTTAGCCAGTAAAAGTTAGTTGCGTTTGAGAAACTAATTAATGGACTTAAGTTAGGTTTTTTGATTTTGAACAAAGCTATTTAAGAAAGGATGTTTGTTATGTTTATTGAAAATCCAGTACTGAAAGGGTTTAATCCTGATCCGAGTATTTGTCGGGCAGATGATGATTACTATATTGCTACTTCAACTTTTGAGTGGTTTCCAGGTGTACAGATTCATCATTCAAAAGATTTAGTGAATTGGCATTTAATTACACATCCTTTAAATAAAAGCTGCTATTTGGATATGAAAGGCAACCCGGATTCCGGCGGAATCTGGGCACCGGATCTTAGCTATGCAGACGGTAAGTTTTGGTTGATTTATACGGATGTTAAAGTTGTTGATGGAATGTGGAAAGACTGCCATAATTATCTGACTACCTGTGATACTATAGATGGTGAATGGAGTAAACCAGTGCCGCTGAATGGTTCTGGATTTGATGCATCCTTATTTCATGATTCGGATGGGAAAAAGTACTTAGTTAATATGTATTGGGATCAACGGGTCTATCATCATAACTTTTACGGAATCGCCCTACAAGAGTATTCCACGGAATTGAAAAAACTTATCGGCAAAGCGTCGATTATTTATAAAGGGACAGATATTAAATATACAGAAGGTCCGCATTTGTATCGTATTGATGGTATGTATTACTTGTTTACGGCCGAAGGTGGTACAACCTACCAGCATTCTGAAACAGTTGCCCGGTGCAAGACGCTTATGGGAGAATATGAAATTCAGCCCGACTATCCGCTGCTAACGGCATGGCAGGCACCACATAATGAATTGCAAAAATGCGGACATGCATCGCTTGTCCAAACGCAAACCGGAGAGTGGTATATGGCACATCTGACAGGGCGTCCGCTGCCAATCGGCAATCAGCCAATACTGGAACGGGAACAGCGCTGTTATTGTCCTTTGGGAAGAGAAACGGCTATTCAGAAAATTGAATGGGTCGACGGCTGGCCTAAGGTTGTTGGTGGCAAACAGGGCTCTGTTAAAGTTGCAGCACCGCAGCTGCCACAAAAAAAATGGGCACCGACCTGTCCGATAAAAGATGATTTTACAGGACAAACACTTAATCTGAACTTTCAATCGCTGCGGATTCCATTAACGGAAGATATTGCTTCTTTGAAGGCAAGAAAAGGGTACTTGCGGCTTTATGGCAAGGAATCATTGCTTTCAAAATTCACACAGGCTTTTGTTGCTCGCCGCTGGCAGGCATTTTCTTTTGATGCGGCAACATCCGTAGAATTTTATCCGGAATCTTTTCAACAGATGGCGGGATTGACCTGCTATTATAATACAGAAAATTGGTCTAGTGTGCATGTAACCTGGAAGGAAGATAAAGGGCGAGTCATCGACATTGCGGCAGCCGATAATTTTGTGTTTTCTATGCCGCTGGAAGATGCTGAAATTCCAATACCGGAGAACGTAAAAAGCGTTCATTTTAAGGTATCGGTTCGTGTTGATCACTATCAGTATTTTTATTCGTTTGATGGCGAAACGTATCATAAGATTCCCGTTGTGTTTAAATCTTATCAGTTGTCTGATGATTATATAAGAGGCGGCGGGTTTTTCACTGGAGCATTTGTGGGGATGAATTGCATCGATATTACAGGTGACAATAAAGCAGCTGATTTTGATTATTTCTCA
>WSSedB1CaDRAFT_10000817_pt1 | contig 12744 bp, 14 predicted proteins | sample WetSurSB1Cattail_FD_9460 | JGI IMG/M metagenome (IMG submission 9460)
CAAATGATACCGATGCAGTTGTGTCAGTGTTTGAAATAATAGTAAATGGGAAAGCTCCTCTATGAGTATTTCCATAATTTGAATTACCATAATCTGATAGGACATTTCTAATGGTATTTGCCAATTCATTATACTCTTGAGATTCATCCATTTCAGTTGGAGTAATACTGTAATCATATTCTTTTAAACATTCAGGATTATTATATCTTAAAAGTGCTTGAATAACATCACCCATATTAATATTAACTGTAGCATTATTAATAGTAACTGAGACTGTATTTAAATTTGTTGATAAAGGAAATGCACGAGGAGCATCAAAACCAGAATTCAATAAAGTCTCAGTTGCACCACTAACAGAACCAGTAAAATTAAGAGTAACTGGTGCTTGTAAATAAACTTTACGATTGACAAGAATCTTCTCAGAAGGAGGAGGACATGAAAATTGAAAAGAATTAGCTGAATAAGATGTTGAAGTATATTGTTTATATTGGACATAGTTACCACCTTTCATGATAACGTATTCTCTGGGTTCATTGATATCGAGTACTGGAACATTGACAGCAACGGTTTCTATAGGAACAACACTTAAGCTCATAGTATGTTATATTATTATATAACATAATAATTTATGTAAAATTAATTATATGGATATCTGTAAGAAGATTTTTTAACAAACATAATTTTTATTGTGATTGACTGACCAGGCTCAAGAACTATAGGATATTGTCTATTATACTGATCAAACCACACAACAGAAATATCAACTGCATAGATTGGATCATTACTTAATAAATTTACCAATCTATATGGTCCTGTTGGATTATACACAAAACTTCCTCGCTGATCACCTGCATTTTCTAATAAAGGAACAAAATCAGTTAAAATTGGATTCATATTAGCACCTGATTGAGTATTTCCATTATATAATGCGTCATATACTGGCGTAAATTCTTTTAATGTTGGTAAACTATTTGATAGAAAAGCCAATGATTGAAATGAGTTCCAATTGTTTAGCGTGTTTGCTTGTTGTTGCATTTGTAAAAATACTGGAGGATATACTGGAGCAGTTGCAGGCGATTGATAATAATTATTTCCATTATTTTTTACAATAAGCCAATAATCAGGACCAATTGTAACACTATCTGAGACATGAATAGTTTCGATACCTTGAAAAAATGGAAATAATTCATCATTCACAAATATTCCAACTTTACCAGATGGAACTGCAGGAGTATATGTGTTAATTGCTGATGATGGTAATGAATAATAATCATTAGTTGTTGGTGTCGAAGGAGGAGTTATACCTGTTAATGGAGCAATTAAACTAATTAATTGTGTAACTTCATCAAAAATAAAATACGGAGATAATAAATCAGCAGGAGCTCCTAATCCAATTAAATTTGTAGTTGCTGTTTGTAGTGCAATATTAACTAAATCTAAGAAATGTTGATACTCATAAATAAAATAATATGGATTCTGTGGATCCAATGGTGGTACTGATAAATTCTGAAAATTATCTCGTGGATAATAAAGAATTTTTTGAGTATATGTTAGGAAACCTGATCCAGTATTATACAATAAAGTTACTGAATATGGTGTTTGAAGAGGTGTTGTTGGAGCATTTGTAACAGGGCATACTAATATTGGAACTGACAATCCCGGTACTGAAAATCTAATAATAGATAAATAATATTCTGAAGGATTATGAAGTAATGGGATAGTTCTTTGTTCAGAATAATTTGCAATGATTGGTACTAATTTAGAATTACCAATATTAATATTATAATAAATGACATCACTTGTTTCTCTATTCATGATTATATTATATGGTTAGAAATATTATTGGTTAAAATAGTTACAAAAATATCAGGTAATAATCCAGATTTTTTTATCATCTTCGCATATTTATCAATGTCCAAATTTCTAAATAATAATCTTGAAACAACATGACGTCCACAAGTATTCATATCTCTTAATTTTTTCTGTAATTTGTAGTCATTATATTCTACTTTGTATCCTGATGTATATAATAAATACGTTAAATGAGGAAGTAGTTGATTATTTTCAATACGGAAATATTCTGGTATGAATTTTAGTTCATCATCAGGTTTTAGAGAATACGAATCAAAAAATTCTACAGTATCATTATCCAATCTAAAAACTAATGTCCAGTGACCAAAGTTTCGTTTCGTTTCATATAATAAGACTAATGCTCCATGTTCTCCCAATGCCTCATCTAAATTATCATATTCGGTTAATCTTGCATAAGACATTATATTTGCTTTTCCATCTAATAAATCCATTATTTCGCTATCACTCAATGATCTCTTTTGTAATTTTTGTAATGACATTATTATAACTTATAGTGATAAATTATAATAAGTATGCACCCTTTTCATATAATACAAACATAGGATAATTTTTATATAGAGCAACCCATCGGCTCGGTAATTCCATCATTTTTTTAATTTGATCTTTACTACATCCAAAATATTTACTCAAAACCATATTGATTGCATATGAATTACCTGCTTTTGGGAAAAATACGATTGCATGACATTCGTTAAGAATAATACGAGTTTTCTTATAGTTAGACATTAAATGAGATACAATAATGACATTAACATTTTCATGACGACCAGTTTGCAATAAATCATCTTGTAATTTATCAATTTCAGTTAATAATTTCTTATCTCGAATTGTATCAGTATCGTCAAAAATAGTTAATGTTTCTGCTAATTCAGCAGGCTGAACAGGATCATTTAATAATTCTTCGCTAATTTCTATTCTGGTTGGCTTAATGAAGTCAATTGATTCATCATTATCAAGTCTTGAGAATAGCACGACCGGATTTTTAGGATTAATTTTTTTGTATTCTTCAGCTATATTGGCTATCCATGTACTCTTCCCAGAACCACTCGGACCTGTAACATAAATGCATTGACGAGATTGTTTTCTGACTCCAATTATTGGTTTTATTATTCCATCATGTAAAATTAATTCCTTGGAATCTTTTTCCTTCATGATATTCTTTCCTTTCTTAAACATTTCTTTGATATCTTCGTCAATTTCGTCTTCATCAGATGAATCATAATTTTTTAATGAATTACGTAATTTCCTAGCGAGAGAAGGATTTTGGTATACATCATCCACAAATTTAGATCCTACAATATCATATGGATCTTCATAGGGTATCCTAATTTTCGTATATTTTTTGCTTGTAACTATTTTACTTTCAGGATTTAATACATAGAGAGTTTTACCATCATGGCGACCACCTTCAACTTTAGCAATAGCACGTCCTTTTTTAAATGATAACATTATATATTTACACTATATTTTTATTTTGGCATTTTTTTAACAACTATCAATAAGAACATTTTGATAGTTGTTAAAAAATCTATTTTAAAATTAGATAAGCTAATGATAACTAAAAAAGATTATTACAGTATTTGGAATTTATCGGTAAATACTCATGAGGTATTGGGTATAACCCGTTATCGATTAAATATTGTATGGTTTCTCTGTTAATTATATCCTGAAACATTTTTTTAATTTTACCTAATTTATTAATCATTTCATTTCTGTCATCGAGTTTGTATATTTCATTAAATATTTGATTAACATGATCTAAATTAATATTTATATCATATACATGCGCTAATCTTACTTTAAAATTATCGATTTCTTTTCTAATTGACTGCATTGGAATACTTTTTGTATTTTCTAAAATACCAATGATAGATTCGATATCTCCATTAACTTGATTCATTACTCCCACACTTGAATTAATAAGTGGTGTTAATACTTCCAAAACTTTTTGATCATCTCTTATCATTGCTATTGTCCACATTCTTTTAACAGCTTTCAGTGGTTTAAAAAATTCTCCGGAACACATTAATTTATCAACCTCTTCTAAAAGTGTTTTGTCAGCTCTTACATGAAAATCATCTGGTAAATTCAAAAGAGCAATTTTTCCATCTTTTTCTTGAACAATAATAAAAAAATTAGTGACTTCGATAAATCTCCCATTGATATATTGCCATGTATCAATTTTTACCATTGTTTTATGTTTTAAGGCATCTGTCAACTTTAATTTTACATTTCCTGGTAAAATTTTATATCCTTGTAATATTTCAGTTGCATTCCATCTTACAATAAAATAATCTCTCATTGCTTTGTATAATTTATCCCAGTCGTCAATAGTCGGATTATTTTTTACAAGGGAAATTAAATATTGCATTTCTTCATTTAGCCCATATTTTGAAAATGTTTTGCGAATATTTCTGATAATACTTGTCGGATGATAATTTGTAACTTGTAAATTATCAATATCGCCAATGTCAATTTGAAATCTCTTGTCAAATCCAATTTTTGCCTCGCCAAAATAAACCATTCTTTTTCCTTCAATATTTTTGACCAGATTTTGTAGTTTTTTAGAAAAATCATTTACAATAGTATTAATACCTTCTTTGTAAAAAACTGTTTCTCGGACATCTAAATCCCCTGGATAAAGCTGTATTTTATAACTAGCGCTTCCAAATGGATATGCTTCATTTTCGTCAATTGAAACATTCTTAATTGCTTCTTTTTGTTCATTAGAATATGAAGAGTCTAATTTTTTTTCGGTGTTGATTAAGCCTCCATAAAGTTCTTCGAAAATAATGTTATCTGGATTCATAATATATTATTACATGATATTATATTTGCGAATAAATTATTTTTTGAGCATATCTATCCATTGCTTCATTATCTTGATTATGCAAGACATGATATATGGCCATTCTCCATAACTCGTCTTCTTCTTCTTCTGTTCTTTCAGTGCTAAAAAAATCATTTGCGCGTTCAAGGTCATCTTCTTCAATAAGATCATCGTAAAATTTTTCGATATATGGATATGATAAATAATAATTACTTACAATTGATTCTTTCAATGTCTTATCAACTAAATCATTAGTGGTTTTCTGAGAATTTATCAATTTATTTCCATTCTCATAAATATTTTGTTGGAAAATTTTATTATCATTCTCAATTCGAGATATACTCATATTTTGACTCATCATTTCTGTTAAAATATTATTCTCTAAATTTTGAATTCCGATATTAGTGTCATTAATTTTATTAGCCAGAATTTGATTATTTATGGCATTTTCCTGTTCGTTTTTTTGTATACCACTATTTATTTCATCGAGTTTGTTATTAATAATTTCATTATTTTTTCCATGTTCATCCATGAATGCTTGAATAATATTTGTAATAATGTAATAATTATCTCGCATATCATTAATTGCTTCATCAATTTTTCTATTAATTTGTTCATTATTTATTCCATGTTCATCTACAAGTGCTTGAAGAATATTTATAATAATGTAATAATTATCTCGCATATTATTATTTGTTTCATCAATTTTTCTATTAATTTGTTCATTATTTATTCCATATTCATCCATGAATGCCTGAAGAATATTTGTAATAATGTAATAATTATTTCGCGTATCATCGCTAATTTTATCAAGTTTCTTTGTTAATTCATCATTATTTATTCCATATTCATCCATAAGTGCTTGAAGAACATTTGTAATCATATAATAATTATTTTTCGCGTCATCGCTAATTTCATCAAGTTTTTTTGTAAGTTTATCGTCTTTTATTCCGTATTCATCCATAAGTGCTTGAAGAACATTTGTAATCATATAATAATTATTTTGCGCATCTCCGCTAATATTATCGAGTTTCGTATTAATTAGATTATCTTTTGATACATACTTATCATAACGATATTTTGCTTGTCTTGCTTGTTTTTCTATTTTTTCCCCTAATGAATTAGTCATTTTTTTAAATTGTTCATTCTGTTCCAATGAATTAATCATATTATCAAATCTATTACTAGGACGCTGATACCCTAAATTCGGTAAAATTGGTTGTGGTTTCTTTTTATTTATTACTTTTGGTTTACTTATTATTGGTTTACTTACTTTCCCGTAATATTCTTGAACATATCTTTCTAATTTTTCTCTATCAGATTTATTTTGTATCACCTTATGATAATCTTTCCCTTTATATTTAGGATCTTTAGCCATATGTTGCTGAAAAGCATTCCAAATACTATAGCCATCGCCTTCTAATTGTCTATGCATTTAATATATTATTAAGTAATATATTAAATATTATACATAACTATAAGATCTAGTTATGAGATTGGATAACTATGAAATCTAGCCTGTGTCATATAAAGATGTTCAAGAATTTCCTTGTTGATTTTCATAATTTCTTCACTAATATTTAGAATTATGTCATCATTGTTTCGAAGATCTTCTATTTTTTCATCTAATTCTGACATAACAATTGCAAGATCAGCATTACCATCTGACATTTCATATATTTTTTCTAATATATTTACTTCTCCTTTGGCTAAAGAATTATAATATTTTTTTGATCTTCTTGATTGTTTTGAAAATTTATTGTTGATTGATCCATTTAAATTATTATAATGTGTATCTGATTGGTTAATTACATTTTTTTCAAGAGAATCGAACATGCTTTTAAATTGTTTATTTTGATCTAATAAACCAATTGGATCAGATGGTCTTGCTTCGTTGGTGGAAGATTTACCGTAATATTCTTGAACATATCTTTCTAATTTTTCTCTATTAGATTTATTTTGTATCACCTTATGATAATCTTTCCCTTTATATTTAGGATCTTTCGCCATGTGTTGCTGAAAAGCATTCCAGATACTATAGCCATCACCGTGCAGTTGCATTTAATATATTATTATATCACATATTAAATTCACTTACATATATTTTTTACAAATGCGAATACCTCTTACTCTGCTACCCTTTCTTACTGGTCTTCTTGCTGGTGCCTTTTTCTTAGGAGCAGCTTTTTTGACAACACGTTTTGATCCAGATTTTGCTGATTTTTTAGAAATACCAAATGCCTTTCTATACATTTTTATTAATTGTGGTTTAGTATATCCTAAACCTTTATGACCCTGTAAAAAATCAGTATAACTATTAGCTGCTCCACCATAAATATCATCGTCACTATCAAACATGTCATCGTCTAAACCATAACCAGACATTGAATACATTAAACCACCTTTTTTTACTTTGGATCCAGATTTTTTTACTTTAGATCCGGATTTATATAATTTTGATGCTTTTACCATTAATTCTGTTCCACTCAAACCAGGATTACATTGTGCAACGTGAGCAACAAATCTATTCCAAGTAGTCAATGGTCTCTTAGAGGTACTTCGTTTTACCTTTGATACCTTTGATCCAGATTTTTTTGACTTAATTGGTGATTGTTTATACATTTTCACTAATTGTTTACGCGTATAACCCTCTCCCCCATGTTTATGTAAAAATTTGGTCCAGTTATTAGCAACACCTCCATATAATGCACCGCCATAACCACATCCACCTCTTGCCAATAGTCCAGATTCCTCTGCAAGAACGTCATGCATTCTTCTTCTTTCATAATCATCTCCAAAATGTTCCATGTTTGATCTAACTAAAGATAACATTTTTTTTCTTTCCATAGCGTCTTCAAAATCTTGCATGTTTATATATTATAATCATATAATTATTATATTATCTATTATTATAAAATGCCGTTATATCATGAAAAATGTCCGATGTGTAGACAACCTACTTATTTTGGAGGTGTTAATCCTGCTATTGTTACTGCAGTTGCTAAACCAATTAGTGATTTAGGTACCAAAATTACCGATGCAGCAAGTCAAGCTGCTCAAAGAAATTACGAGAAAAAACAAAAAATTGGTTTTTATGAAAGAGAAAAAGAAAGAAGAACTCTTCAATATTATAATCAACTTAAAAAACAACGTAAGCAAGGAAAATTACCTCCTAGTCTTAGAACTGATGAACAACTATGGGAATATGCTCAATCACAAGGAAGTGGATTATTTTATACAAATTATGATCCAGAAAATGATTATTCTTCAAGTGAATATTCCAGTGAAGGAGAATCATCCGAAGATGAATATTAAGCTATTTGTGTCACACTTAATGCGTATTCGCTAATATCAATTTCGTCATCTGATGTACCGTTTCTAAATATAGTACCGACTACATCACCAGCTGTTAATTGAACAAATAAATTAGTACTAGCACTCGCGCCATCTCCACCAACACTATTTTGTTGAATAACAATTTTAAATTGAGGAAATAATGGGCTTCCATTTACTGTGTTATACATTTCGCATACACCAGCATGAAATACACTTGATATTGTTATGGAACTTACAATATTATAAATTCCTGATATTGACACTATCATACCGGTTGGAACTAATTGCGATACATGAGAAGAATAACTTACTGTAGTGTATTCAATATTTTGAGGATCATGTCCTATGAATGCTTGCCCATCGACTGATATGAATTGACCATATGCTTTAGTACTGCCACTTCCAGCTAAACTTGATGTTGTTATTGTAGTTGGACTAACTAAATCTGGAACAATATTTAATTCACCAATATGTATTCCATTTGTATTTAATACTTCATTACCTCCATTTGGATATATAATATTATTGATACTCATCTATAATATTAATCGACATAATTAAATAAGATATAAATTATTATCTAAGCATAATTTATATCTTATGTCTATTAATACGTTATTACATCCTAATAATTATACGGTATATGATAAAAATCATGTAATTGGAACATTAGAAATAATTGGAGATTCAGTTAATCAAAGTGTCACCTCAACTCAAATATATAATGCCTGTGTAAATACTGGTAGTGGTTTCGTTATTGGACCAGAAGTATCACAGCCAAGTGGATTAGTAGTATTTGATGGAACATCAGGAACTATTATTGATAATCCTCCATTTACTCCAGTTGATAATAGTTTACTAGGTTACATTACTGCTCCGGCTGTTACAAATATAACTATTGGAACTGGATTGAATATAACAGATGGTGTTTTAACAAACACGGGTGTTGGATCAGGTAATGTTAGTTTCGTTGGTTCATCAGTACTTGCTCAAACACCAGCAATGTATTCTGATACTAGTGGATTTGCTATTGATAAATCAAATATTAATCCTGATCCGGATACCTTGATAGGTTATGATGATTTAGGAAATATGAGTAATATAGTTGCTGGTTCTAATATTACAATAAGTGGTGGAATAATTAGTGCAAGTGGAGGAGGCGGTGGAGGTGGTAATGTTACTGGACCTTTATCTGCATTTGATAATGGATTGGTATTATTTGATGGAACATCCGGAGAATTAATAAAGAATCCAGTATTCACTCCCACAAATAATTCTTTATTGGGATATTCCACTTCTCATGCAGTTCAAAATGTTACTGTAGGAACTGGATTAAATTTAACTGGAAATACATTAACCGCTACTGGAACTGGTTCGGGAGATGTTACAGGGCCAAATTCATCTGTTGCAGAAACACCTGCAATATACGCAAGTACTACTGGAAAAGTATTAAAACAATCGAATGTATTAACTACACCAAATTCTATCATTGGTTATGATAATGCTCAACACATGGCTACAATATCAGTTGGATCTGGATTAAGTTTAAATAGTAATATTTTATCTATTTCTAATAAATCATATTGTAAAGTATCATCATTAACACCTCAAAATTTTAATAATTCAGTTGGTAATATACTAGTTTTATATAGTACAACAAATTATATTAATAATATGGGAACAGTAGCGTCCGATAGAGTTGTAATAAATGCAGCTGGTTTATATAATATAACTACATCAATAAATATAAATCATAATTCAGGATCCGGTGCTTTTATGATTTATTGTTCATGGAATGGAATTAAATTAGATTCTGCTGTGACACCATATGGTTATTATAATGGACAATCTAATTTAGGTCAAGTTATTACAACAAGTGTTTATCAAGTATGTAATCCTGGAGATGTTATAGGAGCAGTTGTAAATAATAATTCTGCAGTTGCTAATATATCATCAACTGCATTTGTATTGACTGTATCACCATGTTTTTAATAAATAAAATATCTTAATTAATATATTTTATTTTTTTAATGCATTAATTTCTTGTCGTAATTGTTTTGCTAAACTAATCAAATCTGAATTTAAGTTATTTATTTGAAATTGAATATTTCCAGATGTTCCATTCAAATTCATTAAATCGAAATCAGTAATTGAACTATGTGCTCCGGTTAATGCAATTTTAACATCACCAACATTAACTGCAGGAGTACTTGTGTCTACACTAAATATTGAAGCAGATCCAGTAGAATCTTCAATATTAAATGTAGCAGTACCATCATTGAATGGTCTGATAATAGTATTTGATGCAGTATTCATTAATTCATGGCCAGTTTCTGATAAATTAATTGAATTACTAATTTCAGACATTCCGACTATGACTGGGTACTTACCAATGACAAGATCATTTTTTTTTGCACTTGTTGCAGTTACCATTGATGAGTTATCAACTAATAATGTACGCATACCAGCTAATGTGCTTGTTGTCACTGTAGTAGGAGATTCTAAATCATCAACAATATCTAAGTTTCCAATATGTATACCTTTCGAATTCAAAATTATATGACCACCATTAGGATAAATAATACTATTAACACTCATTAAGTTATACTATTATTAAATATTTTTTTTCAATATATTAATTTCTTGTTTTAATTGTTTTACTGAATTAATCAATAAATAAATAATATCATTTGCATCATACATTAAATAGTCACTTGATTTATCAATACAGTCTGGATAAATATCTAACATATCCTGGGCAATAACACCAACACATTGTTTTTTACTCTTATCCGAAATATAATTAAATTTCTTTGGTTGAATACGCTCTAATACTTCAATTCCTTGATCAAAATTTACAATATTTTCTTTTAATCTAATATCGGATGGATTACTCCAAGTAGTTCCAGATGATTTATATGCTGCACCTCCAGAAATTTTCATATTTCCAAATCCTGAAAAAAGAAATGTTGCATTATTGCTAAATGGATCCACATTTATTTCGAATGAATCACCAATATTACCATCGGTGACTTTTCCCACCAACACAGTATTAAATCCACCAGATACAGCAGCACTATCATACACAGTAACTAAATTTGAATATACATTTTCACCTCTATATGTGGAAGATCCAATATCAAATGTATCATTACTTGCAAAATCTAAAGTTGTATTTAAATCAATATGACCTGTTCCTAAATTATTTAATGATGCTGTATATACATTAGTTGCGTAAACTCCTTCGTAAGTATGACCAGTATTATCTCCTAAATCAACAGTACTATCGCTACTTGGATATAAATTTTCAGTAAATAAATTCTTACTCACTGTTAAATCTCCAATATAATCAGTGTCACTTTGTGCTGTATTTGTAGATGATACAACAACAAGAGATCCAGGAACATTTAGAACTGGTGGAGAAATTCCATTAATTTGATCCTGAATATTTGATGTTGCACCACTCAAATAACTTAATTCGGTTTGTGTGACACTTGCAGTAACATTATCATTTTCAATAGTAAAATTATTTAATACTAAATTTCCTTTATGAGGAAAATCATAATCATTAACTACTCTAAAGTATTCAGTTGTTGGACTTCCTATAGAATTGACAACTAACTCATTATGTACATTTAATCTATCATTACATACTAAAAATCCTCCACTGAGAGAACTTATTGCATCAGCCTTTAATCCAGCACATACAATATTATTAAAATAATTTCCAATACCAGTTCCGATATTTTGTGTATTATTAGATGATAATATGCTACCTCCAAAAGTTGTGTCAGTTCCATCCGATGTTATATTTGAATCAGATAATGTGTGAGTATCTGATGCAATCGGAAATGTTCCTGTAGTTAAAGTACCTGATAAATTACCACTACCACCGTGAGTTGAAGTATATAATTGAGTTGTAGTAACTGTTTCTGAAACGCCAAGATCATCAATTATATTTAAATCACCAATGTGTATTCCTTTTGAATTCAAAATTTCATTTCCACCATTTGGATAAATAATACTATTAACACTCATACGATTATATTATTAGTTAATATAATTATATTTCAATTTCCTCAAGTTCATCTTCTTCCATTGGTTGCTGATTATTCTCAAATTTATAATTAAATAAGGCTTCAAATTTATTTTCAAGAGATGTCAATCGTTTCTTAAGATTATCAATTTCAATTTGTCTGGGATCACCAAATTCTTTAACCCATTTTTGATGTTTATCTGTTTTTCTATGATGACTCATATTATTTCTCGCGGTAAGAGTTCCACATTCACATTTAACTTTTGTACTTTGATATTCTTTTAACTTTTGTCTGAATTCTGGATCTTGATAATATTCCTTGAAAGTTTTGAAATCAGTCATAATAATAAATAGTAATATTTTATTTAATGTCATAATGGCATTAAATAAAATAGATAACAAGCTTATTAGGATATAATGGCTGGAAGTTCACTTGTTATCCACGATATTATATGATATTTTATTCTTCACAAATATTTTTTGATTCTAAATATCTCTTTCGATTATACTCTTTTTTATATTCCTTGTATTTATCAGTTTGTTGATATCTCTGAACAGCGTCCTTAAATTTTTCAGTTTTTTCATATCTTTTCATGTTTTCTTTTTTTGCATTTTGTCTATCTTCCTCTGTCATATATTTTCTATTCATTATTTACTATATTATAATTCT
>WSSedB1CaDRAFT_10000818_pt1 | contig 12716 bp, 11 predicted proteins | sample WetSurSB1Cattail_FD_9460 | JGI IMG/M metagenome (IMG submission 9460)
TTGCGTCAGAGACGGTTTTTCAATTGGTTATGGTGATACGATTGTTTTTGTCTGTGCTCTTTTTTGGACGGCGCACATTCTTTTTATTGATGCCTATGCCTCTACGGTTGATGTAATTGAGATGGCAACAGCACAGGTTGCTGTCTGTTTTGTGATGAGCTTTATTGCAGCTGTTTCGTTTGAAGAAATTGTATGGAGCAGTATTGCAGCAGAATGGTTTCCTGTTTTCTATGGTGGTGTGATGTCGGTAGGAATTGCATTTACATTGCAGATTGTTGGACAAAAATATGCGGAGCCGTCGCATGCAGCCCTGATCATGAGTCTGGAATCCGTCTTTGGGGCATTATCGGGCTGGCTCCTGCTGCATGAGGTCATGCAGGCAAAGGAAATTAGTGGTTGTCTGCTCATGGTCCTAGGGATGATAATCACGCAACTCGGTGGATTGAGGAAAAAGAAAAGTTTTCAGAGACGAATAACAAATGAATGACAAAGTGTATTTTGTACATTTGAGCGGGAAAAAGTGTTTTTCGTTGCAAAAACAAGATGTATAGAGTATAATAAATCTAATGTTCATTTTGGGTAATTAGTAACCTAAAAAATCATGAGGAAGTGTTTTGATTGAAGTTTGACGGTGTTAAAATCATCCTCGTTTGCTTATCGGTAATGTTCTTTACAGCGTTCTGAGTCTAGGAAAGAATCAGAGTTGCGATGCTTTTTAGCAAGGCCTGATAAAATGGTCTTGCTTTTTTTTTGCTTTCAGGAAAATATGAGAAGGAATGAAAACATTGATAGCGAAGTAAGTATAAGATATGTTTATTGATTTTTTAAATAATTGTTGAGTATATAGGACAAAACGAAAGCTTTACGTTGTATGGAGAAGGAATATCATGTTTGTTCTGCGAGAAAATGAAATTTCTTTAGGTGAAATAGTTGAATATGCAAATGATAGAGGGGAGGCATTTTTCTATGGCAGAGGGTGACATGGAAATAAGGAAGGCCGTTGTAAAAATAAAAGTAATCGGTGTCGGTGGTGGCGGAAATAATGTTTTAATGCGTATTGCCGGAAAGAATTATTTGGATATAGAGCTTATTGCAATCAATACAGATGCATCACAGCTGGGAACCATGCAGAATATTGGTGTGAATACATTGCAGATTGGTGTCGGAATAACGAAAGGTCGGGGCACGGGGGGACAGATGCAAGTTGGTGAAGAAGCAGCACTTGCCGATGAAGAAAAGATTAAGGCAGCTATCAGTGGAGCTGATCTTGTCTTTGTTACAGCAGGTATGGGTGGTGGTGTTGGTACAGGTGCGGCACCCGTTGTTGCACGCTTTGCAAAGGAACTTGGTATACTTACAATCGGGGTTGTAACGGTGCCGTTCTCATTTGAAGGCTCGCGCAAAAAGCGTATTGCTAATGAGGGGATTGTCAGGATGAGGGCACATATGGATGCACTCATTGATGTACATAATGATAATCTTTTAAAGTTGCAGGAAAATAAGAAAATAACAATGATTCAAGCCTTTGACATGGCTGATGGAATTCTAAAACAGGCTATTCGGTGTATCTCAGAACTTATTTTAACGATTGGTGTCATCAATGTGGACTTTGCTGATGTGAAGTCAATTTTTCAACAGAGTGAAAGCAGCGATGCTTTGATTGGTATTGGTGAAAGCAGCCGTGGAGCCATTGAAGCAGTACAACGTGCAGTGGAAAGTCCTTTGATTGAAAAATCGCTTGTGGGCGCGCGAGGAATTATTCTGAATCTCAGCGGTAATGCAAATATGAGCCTTTATGAGGTCAATGAAGCAACAAAATATATCTATGAAAATACACATCCTGATGTGAATATTATTCTTGGAACTGTGGTGGATGAGGAGCTTGGCGACAGAGTAAAGGCGACGATTATCGCAACAGACTTTGTGAATGGTACGGTGATCAAGGAAAAGACCGCAAAAGAGCCGGACAAAGATACAAATGTATCCGGTGTATTTGGAATCGGGACACCGGATTTTATGAAACCGCAGGCAAGGTCTGAGGTACCGCAGTTCAAACCAGTATCAGAATTGTGCGTGCCCAGTTTTAAACCGCGCATGAAATAAAATTGTAGGGAAATGAAGGGAGTTGTCACTAGGCAGCTCTCTTTTGATTTATTAGGAACGAAGAATGATTCGGGGAATAAGCCTTGTGAGGGAGCCAGGATATAGTTGCCATAAAGTACCATTCATATTAAAATAATAAATAGATATAATGAAGAAAGATGAGGCAGAGAGAATGTTAGATCAATTTTCCCGGACGGAGCTTTTGCTTGGAACGGATGCAATGAAGAAATTGGAAGGATGTAAGGTCGCTGTTTTTGGGGTGGGTGGTGTTGGATCATTTGTGGCAGAGGGGCTGGCACGCAGCGGTGTCGGCCATATTGTGCTTGTGGATGATGATCTTATCTGTCTGACAAATGTCAATCGGCAGATTCATGCGACGACGAAGACTGTGGGCAGAGTAAAGGTTGATGTCATGAAGGAACGTATACTGGAAATCAATCCAAAAGCAGAGGTAATAACTATTCAAAAATTTTATCTGCCAGATAATGCAGCAGAGTTCTTGGAGCCGGACTATGACTATATTGTTGATGCAATTGATACGGTTACTGGAAAAATCGATCTTGTGTGCAAAGCCAGGGAAATGAAAATTCCGATCATCAGCAGTATGGGTGCCGGAAATAAGCTTGATCCGACGCAATTTGAGGTAGCGGATATTTATNAAACGAGTGTCTGCCCACTGGCAAAGGTTATGCGTAAAGAACTCAGAACACGTCATATTGATGCCCTTAAGGTTGTTTATTCAAAAGAACAACCTATAAGACAGGCAGGCAAAGGTGGCTGCGGGAAAGAATGTATTTGTCCAGCGGGCAGTGTGCGCAACTGTGATATGCGGCGTTCGGTGCCGGGAAGTATTTCATTTGTGCCATCGGTGGTCGGACTCATCATTGCGGGTGAGGTCATTAAGGATCTCGTGCATAAAGAGCTTGAAAAGAAAAATAAAGAGGAATGCATAGACTAGGGAGGCATTTTATGCGTGTTTCAGTTTTAGGATGCGGTCGATGGGGAAGTTTTCATGCCTGGTATGCAAATTATATTGGTCATGATGTTATGATATGGGGACGTGAGGGATCACATCATTTTGATGTACTCAAGGCAACACGGCAGAATGAGTACCTTACTTTGCCGGAGGAGATTGTGCTGACACAGAATCTACAGGAGGTCTTGAACTTTGCAGATACGATTATTATATCCATCAGCTCACAACAGCTGCGTTCGTTTGGAAGGCAGCTTGCAGCTCTGGGCGGATTGAAAGATAAGACTTTTGTGCTTTGTATGAAGGGGCTTGAAATTGGTAGCGGCAAGCGTCTTTCGGTGGTTTTGCATGAAGAAATTGGTATGGATAAGCATGTTGCTGTCTGGGTAGGGCCCGGGCATGTACAGGATTTTATACGGGGCATACCAAACTGTATGGTTGTCAGTTCGAATATACCGGAACAGGCAAAGCAAATCGCTGAGAAATTTGGCAGCACACTTATTCGTTTTTACTATGAACAAGATTTTCTCGGCGTGGAAATTGGTGCAGCAGCGAAAAATGTCATTGGTCTTGCCGCCGGAATGCTGGATGGTATGAACTATGCAAGTCTTAAAGGAGCTCTTATGGCTCGCGGTACGAATGAGTTGTCACGGCTCATTGTGGCAATGGGTGGTGATGCAATGACGGTCTATGGACTGAGTCATCTTGGTGATTATGAAGCGACACTCTTTTCACAGAATAGTAATAATCGTCGATTTGGTGAAGATCTTATTGCTGGAAAACCGTTTATGAAATTGGCGGAGGGTGTCTATACGGCAGAGGCGCTTATGAAGCTTGCAGCAAAATATGATATTGATCTGCCAATCTGTAGGGTTGTTTATGCAATTGTGTCACAGCATAAGAACCCGAAAGAACAACTGGTTCAGCTTTTTTTGCGGCCTTTTAAGGCAGAGCGAGTGCAGGAGGATCATACAAGTTTTCTGTAAGTTGACAAAATCCAGGAGAAATAGGTATACGGAGAGAGTATATAAAATATGATGCCATACTTGATGAAATTATAAAAAAACACAACTGCTGTACAAAACTGATAATTTCAGTTTTGTACAGCAGTTTTTTGCTATAAAATATGTAAGAAAAACTAAAGATCTTGTATATAAATGATATTTATAAAATGATACAATTAATACTGTAAGCGGTTACAGAATAAATAACATTTGAATACAGTAAAATTTGTGAATATTTATTTGTAATAGATTATTGCAGAAAGTGAGGCAATGCAATGCAGTTCATGTGGGATGAAAAATTTTATGAGAGTATTGTCAGGAAAGTTGAGAGGGCAACGCAGGCACGAAAATTTTTTAGCATATATGATATTACTATGCTGCGCTATGAAAGACTTGTCCATAATGTTAAGGAAACATATCTGGTACATCCGGATGGTCCTTATCAGGGAACTAAGGCTGCACTGAAAAAAGATAAGGTCTATCAGAGTAAAAAACTTATCCACAAAAGGAAAACTGTAAAGTTTTACGGTGATGCGATTCGTGCAGCAATCGAAGATGCTTGCGAAGCTGGTGGTGGAGTTGTTTTTATACCAGATGGCATTTACTATACAGGGGCTATCGAGATGAAATCAAATGTTGAGATTCATCTTGCCGATCATGCGGTCTTGAAGTTTATACGAACGAAGAGTAATGAATTTTATCCTATAAAGTTTAGTCGTTGGGAAGGTGTCGAGTGTATGAACTTTTCACCATTTATTTATGCCAATCATGTAGAAAACATTGCGATTACAGGAAACGGTACACTTGATGGTGCAGCAGATGAGTTTAACTGGATGCCATGGAAATTTGGTTATTTTGGTGAAGCAGATCAGCAGATCGAGCGTGGACGGCTGTTTGCTCTTGGGGAAGAAGGAACGCCGGTAACCGAACGGGTCTTTGATGATCAGGTATCAACATTGCGCCCACCGTTTATTCAGCCGTATGCATCGAGAAATATTCGTATAGAGAATGTCCATATCATTAATTCACCATTTTGGGAAATTAATCCGGTGCTTTGTGAAAATGTATGTGTTCGCGGCATTCATATTGAAACGGATCTCTACAATAACGATGGTATTGATCCGGAATCATCAAAGGATGTACTTATTGAATCATGTTTTTTTCTTACAGGGGATGACTGTATTGCAATAAAGTCAGGTCGTAATAATGATGGCCGCCGCATTCATGTGCCAACAGAAAATGTTGTTATTCGCAAAAACCAATTTGCCAATGGACACGGAGGTATTACGATTGGCAGTGAAATATCGGGTGGGGTGAGAAATATATTTGCTGAGGGCAACTATTTTGATAGTCCAAATTTGGATTATCCAATTCGTTTCAAGACGAATGCACAGCGTGGTGGCCAGCTTGAAAACATTTATGTGCGGAACAGTCGTGTCAATAAATCGAGGGTTGCTGTCGTGTATGCAGATTTCTTCTATGAAGAAGGAAGAAAAGGTGATTATCTGCCACGGCTTAGAAACATTACAGTGGAGAACTTCAAGACAATTGAAGGCGGCAGTATCGACGCGAAGTATGCGTTTTATCTCAAAGGGTTTACCGATGCTCCCATTGAAAATATTACGTTCAAGGATATGGTTCTTTGTGGTGTCAAGGGCCGGGCAATATTTCAGAATGTCAAAGACTTGTCATTCCAAAATGTATCTTTAAATGGGATTGTTCAGGGCGATTGTCTGTTTAATGTCGGTGATATACCGCAGGGCGAAGAAATTGCATTGCAGAAATAAAATAAAATATTAGAGCATTATAAACAAAAAATAATATAAATTTTAGAGGAGAGAAAAATATGAAAACGAGAAAAGTCACATGGTGGAACGTATTGGGGTATGCTTGTTTGAACTTTCTTGGCGGTGGGACACAGGCGTTATCATCGGCATTTTTGATGTTGTTCTATACAGCTGTTTGCGGTATTAGCCCGATACAGGCCGGTCTTATCTTTACAATTGCCCGCCTTCTTGATGCACTAGGTAATCCGATTATGGGCTATATCAGTGATAACTTTGGGCGAACATGGCTTGGCAAGAAGTTTGGAAGACGGCATTTCTTTATTATGCTGGGGATTCCGGGAGTGCTTATCACATATCCGATGCTCTGGCTTTCTGGTCATACGTTTACATTTTATCTCATTGCAAATATACTTTATGAAATGGTATTTACAATGGTAATTGTTCCTGGACCAACGCTTCCAGCTGAAATGACACAGATTGCTTCTGAAAAAACGAAACTTGTGTCGGCAAAACAGTATTGCGGTACATTTGCCAGCACGATTGCTCTTCTTTTTCCTGCAGCTTTTTTCCAGCTGCTCGGTGAAGGCTCTGTTGATGCCTATTTCTATACAGGCTTATCTTATGCAATCATAACGGCTATTTCTCTCGTTGCAGTATATTTTCTTACTTTTGAAAGAGCTCCTGAAGATATCGTTTATGCTGAAAAGATGGGAAGCATCCATCATGTTGTTGTTAAAATGTTTAATGATATCTTTGCTAGTATGAAAATTCGTGCATTTCGCATTCATTCAGGAATGATGCTTTTAATTGGTATTTATAAAAATCTTGCAGCCGGTGTATTTACTTACTATGTAATCTATGCGCTTATGTTGTCAAAGAGCGCAACGTCCGTTATCACAAGCTTTGCAACGTTGGTTTCCTTTATTGCACTGGCAGTATTTATTGCGTTATGTTACAAATATGGCGGTCCTGCAGCTTTTAAGGTCGTTGGTGTTATTGTAACACTGTCGTTGGTTGGCTACTTTGTGCTTTTCCAGGGGAAAATTGGAATGGAAGAAAACATGGTCATCGTATGGCTTACGGTTCTTGCGATTATTAACAATGTTGGTAAAGCTGGTGCGGATTATATACCGGTATTCCAGCTTCCATTCATGGCAGATATTGATGAAGCTGTAACAATGGAAAGACGTGAAGGTATCTTCACCGGAGTAAATGGTCTTCTTTCCAAAGTAGCATCTGCAGCAGAAGGTTTTCTCCTTGGTGTTGGTCTTGCTTATTTTGGTTTTGAAAAAGGTGCTGGGGCACAGACGGCAAGTGCTATTGACGGTATCCTTGTCATGACGATCGCTGTACCAATTGTTCTCTGCGTGGTTATATGGCTTATCTCACGTAATCTTAAACTTACGAAAGAAACACATAAACTTCTTGTTGATGAAGTTCATAGAATTAAAGATGGTGGAAGTATGGCTGATGTAACACCAGAAACAAAAGCAGCGGTTGAAGATCTTACTGGTTGGAAATATGAAAAATGTTTTGGACACAATGATCTGCTCTACCATGAAAAGAAAAAAGAAATTGTAGTGTGAAAAATCAATAGGTATCTGAAATTCAGCAGGAGCATCAAATAACTCCTGCTGAATTCAGGTAAAGCAGAAAACTGGTAAAAGAAACGAGGTATACTTTTATGAAAAACTATGCAAAATGGATGGCAGATTCCGTCATTGCCCGCAAAACAGACCTGACAAGCTATTGGGCTTATGAATTTGGACTTACACTTGATGGTATAGCTGAAGTGTGGAAACAGACAAAAGAACAAAAATACTTTGATTATATTAAAGCGTGTATGGATACATTTATTCAGGATGATGGTTCAATTCGCGGCTATCGTGTAGATGAGTATAACATCGATCATTTGAATAATGGGAAGATATTATTGACCATCTACGAACAGACACATGAAAAAAAGTATAAGCTGGCACTTCAGCTTCTGCGCAGCCAGATTGCGAAGCATCCGAGGACGAAGGAAGGCGTATTCTGGCATAAGGAAATCTACCCGGAACAGATCTGGCTTGATGGTCTCTATATGGGTGCAACGTTCTATGCAAAATACGTTAGCGTGTTTGGTGACAAGGCAGAGTATGACGACATTGCCAAGCAATTTATTATTGCCCGTAAGCATACGCTTGATCCCAAAACGGGTCTTCTTTATCATGCCTATGATGATGCAAGAGAACAACCGTGGGCCGATAAGGTGACAGGGTTATCCAAGCACTTTTGGAGTCGCTCAATGGGATGGTTTGTCATGGCTCTTGTTGACACACTCGAACAACTGCCACCAGAGAATACGTATAGAAGAGAAATTCTGCAAATTTTCAACGATACGATACAGGCACTTATCAAGGTTGCCAGTCCAAAATCTCATGTCTGGTATCAGGTACTTGACTGTGGTACTCGCAAGGGAAATTATGTCGAAGCCTCTGGTTCGTCGATGATTGCCTATGCTCTTTTTAAAGGTGTACGCCTTGGCTATCTTCCAGAAGCAATGCGTGGTTTTGCGAAAAAATCTTATGAAGGTCTTCTCGAGGAATTTATCCTTGCAACACCGCAGGGGACGATTAATCTTAATAAAATATGCTTTGTAGCCGGTCTTGGTGGTAAGCCAACCTCTGCTTATGGCGAAAGAGATGGCTCCTATGCATACTATATCAGCGAACCAATTGTTTGCAATGAACCTAAAGGTATCGGTCCATTCATCTTGGCAGCTGCAGAATATGAAGGAATTAGGCAGTAAAGCAAAATTTATCTGTGCATGAATTGGCTTCAAACGTACTAGAAATTTTCTGGTATTGGATTGTTTAAATTATAAAATTTGCTTACTGCAAAAAAAGAGCGTTTATAATTTAAAATGTCAAAAGATATGCAAATAGAAAAACTGTATGGGTATGAGAAAACCAATATACAAGTATCAAAAAATGTGCAGCAGCTGCTGTAGAATATAGTATGTAGGGACTGCCTTAAGGGCGGTCTTTTTTTTGGAGCAGATTCAGTACAATTGATCATAGAACGTCAGTTTGCGATTTTGTATATTCTTTTGATAAGATTGTGTGGATTTGCAAATAATAGGAGCCTATTTACTAAGAAAGCATGTCTATTTGTCTATTGAATTAATTGTTGTTTTTGTATATTATTAATATAGGAGTTTGTATAATAAGGCACGCCAATATAGGATGAAATAAAATTTAAAATAGGGATGACGATCATGAAACAACGCTATAGGATTCCGTCGGGAAGTATACTGCGACGCAGCAAGTTCTTATTTGATGTTTTGAAAAGGACAAGTGATAATTATATATTTGTCCATGATCTAAAGGAAGATCTTTCGATGTTATCACCAAATCTTATTGCAGATTTTGACTTGTCGGGAGAGATTATTAAGGGAATGGTGCTCAGCTGGAGCAGGCTTATACATCCTGAGGACAAAGAGGAGTTTGTCAGGGATATAGAGGCGCTTCACAGAGGGCTCAAATGTGAGCATGATATGGAGTATCGGGTAAAGAATCGTCGGGGGGAATATGTTTGGATACGTTGTCGTGGCAGGGTCGTAAATGATGCGGAGGAAGTACCCAGTTTTTTCGGTGGTGTCATGACGCGTATGGGGCAAAAAAATCAGGCAGATAATATTACAGGACTTTTAAATAAGTATCAGTTTGAGCATGCTGTTAAGATCGCTCTTAATGAATATCGTGCTACAGGCCAGGGCGGCGTGCTCATGGTATTCGGGTTGGATAATTTTAAAATTGTCAATGAAACGTACAACCGCTTTTTTGGTGATCAGGTCCTCAAATATGTCGCGCAGCGCATAGAAAATATTTTACCGACAGCATTTACGCTCTACAAGCTTGATGGTGATGAATTCGGGATCGTATATCCAGGGGCAACAGTATCCGATGTAGAAGAGTTCTTTTGTAGTGTGCAGCGATGTATGATGCGTCCGCAGGAAATTGATAATAAAATGTATTTTTGTACGGTTTCAGCCGGGACGGTGTTTTATCCGCAGAGTGGCAAGGATTATCTTGTTCTTCATAAGCATGCGGAAGCTGCACTTGATATGGCAAAGCGCAATGGTAAGAATAAAAACTGCCTTTTTACTAAGGAACATTATAATCGCTGGGTGCGTTCCATATCCATGAGGGATGCGCTTATAAACAGTGTGGAAAATGGCTGCAGGGATTTTAGCCTTTTTTATCAGCCACAGGTAGCTGGTTGTGAACGTCATATTATTGGGGCAGAAGCTTTATTGCGTTGGAAAAATCCAAAAGGGCGGATGGTAGCGCCGATGGAGTTTATTCCTATATTAGAGGAAACAAAGATCATTATTCCTGTAGGAAAGTGGATATTTGAAGAGGCTGTCAGGACATGCAAGGAATGGCAGAAATATATACCGGATTTCAGGATGAGTGTGAATGTTTCCTATGAACAGATCAAAGATGGGACCTTTAAAGATTTTGTCTGTGAATGTATCGCACAGTATGAAATAAAGCCACAGACAATTACTCTGGAGCTTACAGAAAGCTGTATTGTTTCGGATTGGAGCTTTGTAAATAAACAGTTTGATTTTTTCCGGCAACAAGGCATTAGCATTGCAATGGATGATTTTGGTACAGGGTATTCATCACTTGGTTATTTAAAAAACTTGTCCTGCAATATTGTAAAAATTGATCGGAATTTCGTTAAGGAAATTCTTTTGAATACATTTGATCGTCAACTTGTTGAGTATACGGTTAAACTTTGCCATAGTGTTGGTATGCTGGTTTGCATCGAAGGTGTTGAGGAGATGGCAGAATACCATCTTTTGACTGATAAATGCAATGCGGATATGATTCAGGGGTATTTGTTTGGTCATCCGGAATCAAAGGAAGACTTTGTTCGAAAATTTATTGTAGATAAGGAAATTTTACAGGTAGGAGTATAGATAATATGTCACGAAATAAAAAAGAAATAGAGGATATTACATTACTGGGGCAGAAAAATGTAAAATACGGGTATGACTATGTGCCAGAAATGCTGGAAACTTTTGATAATAAGCATCCAGATAATGATTATTGGGTGAAGTTTAACTGCCCGGAATTTACGAGTCTTTGTCCGATTACAGGGCAGCCGGATTTTGCGACACTTTATATCTCTTATGTGCCGGATATAAAAATGGTAGAAAGTAAGTCACTGAAATTATATCTTGTGAGTTTTCGTAATCATGGTGATTTCCATGAGGATGTTGTCAATGTTATTATGAAAGACCTTATCCGGCTTATGCAGCCGCGGTATATTGAGGTGTGGGGAAAATTTCTGCCGCGTGGCGGTATTTCAATTGATCCATATGCAAACTATGGAAAAAAGGGAACAAAGTATGAGAGTCTGGCCTGGGATCGTTTTAGGCAGCATGATCTTGTTGGTATGGATAAGGTGGATAATCGCTAAAGAATTTTTAGGATATGGAGTGTGGAAAATGAACAATCTTTTGCGGAATGTTTTAATGCGTAGAAGTATCTATAAGTTTGATTCACGTCAAATCAAGGATGAAGAACTGCTGGAGATTCTTGAGGAAGGTAAGCTTTTATCTAATGCCGCGAATAATCAGGCCTGGCATTTTACAGTTGTACAGAATCGATATGTTCTGAAAAAACTCAATGAAGAAGCCAGTTCAGTGTTTGCAAAGGAACCCGGGATGGAAAGAGAAAGCAAGCTGCAGGAGGACTATGGCTTGCTGGCAACGGTTCCGATGCTTTTGATTATTTCTGGTCGTGATAATTTGAAGTATGCGGAAGATGCAGCAAATACAGTTTTTGGCAGTATGATGCTTGTTGCAGAAAAATATGGCATTAGCTCTTGTTGGATCAGTTCGATACCACAGCTTTTTTCTGTGGATGCAGGAAAAGAAGTTCGTGATATGATCAGCATTCCTCATGGGTATGAACCGCTTTGCGTCGGGACATTTGGTTATAAAGAAGCAATGGTGCGTCCAGATGCGTTTTTTTCGGAGGATAATGTCGTAAATATCATAAAATAGAAGATAAGGATAAGCGGCATGAGAGATTGTTGTTTGTTCTAAAAATGGCGTTTCAAGAAAAGAAACGTCATTTTTGTGATATGGGGAGGATTTATAGTGTTGCAAGTGTATACAGGCAATGGCAAAGGGAAGACAACCGCGGCAATTGGACTTGTTGTTCGTGCACTTGGTGCAGGGATGCATGTTTATATGATGCAGTTTATGAAAAGTCTGTCCTATAGTGAGCAGCATGTTTTGCAGGGGTTTTCACCACAACTAAAGCTCAAGACAACAGGGAAACCTTTCTTTGTGGCGAAAGAGGGAATGCTGAGTCCGGCTGAGAGAAAAGCATGGGGAACAAAGGTGGTGGTTTTTCCTCCGGGAAAACCACCAGTAAACTATGTACATCTTATGCAAAAAAGTGTGAAGGAAGCCGCACTTGCCACAGTGACAGGAAAGTATGATATACTTGTTCTTGATGAAATTAACGTGGCACTTTTTTATGGTTTGCTTTTGCAGGAAGATGTAGAGACGTTGCTCAGGACAGTGCCGGATACGACCGAAGTTGTTATGACAGGAAGAGAAGCACCAGACTGGCTTATTGAAAAGGCGGATCTTGTGACAGAAATGAAGGAAATAAAGCATTATTATGCAAAAGGAATATCTGCACGCAAAGGAATTGAAAATTGAAAGACTGCAGAAAGATTTTGTATAGCATGAGAGGTAAATATGTTTAGGAAAACGAGAAAGGAAATACGAAGGGTGGACTATACGAAAAAAATCATATGGGGAGTCTGTCTGCTTGT
>WSSedB1CaDRAFT_10000819_pt1 | contig 12712 bp, 12 predicted proteins | sample WetSurSB1Cattail_FD_9460 | JGI IMG/M metagenome (IMG submission 9460)
ACGCACGTTACGATACGGCAGTGGTGGCTGTCAGCACTTTGCTTGGCCGGGTGAGCAGAGAGATCGCCCGGGAGATCGGCGAACGGCGCAAAGGGAAGTGAACCGGTTCGCCGGGCCGCCGGTTCGTTCGACCATTGAAACGCGGTCGAAACTCATTTGGAAGTGACTTGTATGATGGCAATACCGGAAAAACGTGGAGATATAATTCGCGCCGCACTTGAGCTGATCACCGAACATGGATTTCATAATACTTCCATGGCCATGATCGCTGATAGAGCCAAGGTGACCGCCAAAACAATATACTGCTATTTCGAAAGCAAGGACGAACTTGCTATCGAAGTTTTCAACCACCTGGAAAACAAGATGAATACCTTGATTCTGGATGGTTACACTACAGGCAGGCCTATAAAAGAGCGGTTTGTTTTTCTCGGTTCGTCGCTCTTGCGGTACTTTATAGAAAATCCTCGCGATTTCAAATACCTGGAGTGGCATTACAATTCCCCCTATTGCATGGCATATCGCTGGGCTGAAGTCCTGGGCAAAAAAGGGGGGCGAGATAGGTGTCGCGAACTGTTCGAAGAGGGGATCTCCGAAAAGGTGATAAAGGATTATCCTCTTTCGTTTCTTTTAACATTGGCATTCGGCCCTCTTCTTGAAATAGCACGAGACCATGTCTTCGGTCTCATCAAACTTGACAATTACTTGATTGCTCTGTTTGCTGAAGCCTGCTGGGAATGTTTCAGGGGATTAAGGATCGAGCGCGTGACAAACAACTTTGAAGTTTGAGCCGGGACGGCATGATGCTTTGGGACACCCGTTAGCTGATAAAGCACGCAAGGAGCGGACTATGGCACGAAACAAAACTGAAGACAATCATCACGGAACCAGCTCTCTGGAGATTCAAAAATCCATTCGCCACCATCTCCACCACACCCTGGCAAAACCGGCCCTATTTGCCACACGTAACGATTGGTATATGGCAACAGCTCATGCCGTTCGCGACCGGATGATCCATAACTGGCTGACAACCTTCGACATCTTCATGTCCTCTCCAAGTAATAAACACAGAATCGTGAGTTACCTGTCCTCGGAATTCCTCATGGGTCCGCATCTGGGAAACAATCTGGTCAATCTGGGGCTTTCGGAGCCGGTCCGTAAGGCACTGTCCGTGCTGGGACAAAATCTGGAGGCCATTCTCGCTCAAGAGGTCGAGCCGGGCCTGGGGAATGGCGGTCTCGGCCGTCTTGCCGCCTGTTATCTCGAATCCATGGCAACACTCAGGGTTCCTGTCGTCGGCTTCGGAATCCGTTACGAGTTCGGAATCTTTGACCAGGAGATCCATAATGGCTGGCAGGTTGAAAAAGGGGACAATTGGCTCAAGAACGGCAATCCATGGGAGATCCGGCGGCCTGATATAGCTTATGAGGTAAAATTCGGAGGGCATACCGAGTTTGAGAACGATCCCGAGGGGCGACTGGCGGTTCGCTGGATTCCGGAGAAGGTGCTCAAAGGGGTCGCCTATGACACTCCCGTTGCCGGCTACCATTCCGGGGGAGTGGCGGTGCTGCGTCTCTGGAAATCGGAGGCGGTAGCGTCTTTCGATTTCCAGGCATTCAATGCCGGAGAGTACAACAAAGCCGTCGATGACAAGGTCCTTTCCGAAACCATCAGCAAGGTCCTTTACCCTAATGATGAGCCGGGAATAGGAAAGCTTCTGCGCCTGTGCCAGCAATACTTCTTTGTCTCCTGCTCGCTGCAGGACATGATCAGGTTTCATCTCCTGATGAGTAGAAACATCGAAAGCTTTTCCGGGAGCTTTGCCATCCAGATCAACGACACCCACCCTTCGATAGGAATTGCCGAGCTGATGCGGCTTCTGGTGGATGAACATCATGTGGAGTGGGACGAGGCGTGGCGCATAACCCAGGAGTGCTTTGCCTATACCAACCACACGCTCATGTCCGAAGCGCTGGAAAAGTGGCCTTTGCCGCTCATGTCCGGTGTCCTTCCCCGTATCGTCCAGATCATCTTTGAAATAAACCGTCGCTTTCTCGATGAGGTGCGCGTCCGTTTCCCGGAAGACGTTCAGCGAATCTCGCGCATGTCGTTAATTGACGAGACCGGCGATAAATACGTTCGCATGGCACACCTGGCCTGCGTCGGATCCCATGCCGTCAACGGAGTTGCCTCCCTGCATACCGAGCTTCTGAAAAAAACCGTGCTCCATGACTTTTACGAATTTTTCCCCGAAAAATTCCACAATATCACCAATGGTGTTACTCCCCGCAGATGGCTTGCGCTTTGTAATCCGGGGCTCACCAAGCTGATCTCCTCGAAGCTGGGTAATGGATGGCTCAGCAGCATTGAGACGGCGCTTCCCTGGCTCCAGGCCGCGGCAATAAGTACGATGTTCCAGAAAAAATGGCTGAAGGTTAAGCAGGCCAACAAAAATACTTTGGCAACGGCGATCCGGGAACGGACCGGGATCAAAGTAGATCCCACAAGTCTCTTCGACGTGCAGGTGAAGCGTATCCACGAGTACAAACGCCAGCACCTCAACGTGCTGCACATAATCACCCTCTACAACCGGATCAAGTGGAACCCTGAAGTTGACATCACCCCCAGGACTTTCATCTTTGGCGGCAAGGCAGCGCCCGGCTACTACATGGCGAAACTGATCATCAAGCTGATTACCTCGGTCGCTGAAGTCGTAAATGCCGATCCAGACGTGGCCGGAAGACTCAAGGTCGTGTTCTTCCCGGATTTCAACATAACCAACAGCCAGTTGATCGTGCCTGCTGCCGACCTCTCCGAACAGATTTCCGTGGCCGGGAAGGAGGCGTCGGGTACCGGCAACATGAAGCTCGCCCTCAACGGCGCCCTTACCATCGGCACTCTGGACGGCGCCAACATAGAGATCCGGGAGGAAGTCGGCAAGCAGAATTTTTTCCTTTTCGGTCTCAATGCCGCGGAGGCCGCCGAATTAAAGTCGGGCGGGTACCAACCGCGAAGCTGGTATGAAGGGAACGAACAACTTCGGCAGGCCATCGATCAGATCGACGCAGGAACCTTCTCCAACGGCGACCGGCAACTCTTCCGCCCACTGGTGGACAACCTTCTCAATCGCGACGAGTATCTGGTTCTGGCGGATTACCAGTCGTACATCGACTGCCAGGATAGAGTCAGCGCGGCGTACCGCGACAGGAAAAAATGGGCCGAAATGTCAATCCTCAATGTGGCCGGCATGGGGAAATTCTCTTCCGACCGGGCCGTCAGGAAATACTGTGAAAAAATCTGGAAAACGACGGCAATCCCCCCCAAAAAAATAAGCGCAATGGCGGATCAGACACTACCGGACAATGAACGGACGGTTTAGGCGGATCATGGCCTGAACCAAGCTCGGAAGTGGCGAGCTTTAACCGCTGATTTCAGTAATCTGCACGAGGGAGGTGCATATAATGATGGAAAACAGTCTGGACTTCACCATTTCGAGACTGGGGGAATGCCGGATCCCCTCGCCCATGACCGGCATAAGGTTTGTCGGCGACGACGAGCATGTCCTCTACAATGCGTATTGCGGAGATATCCGCGAGTGCATGGCGAAGGGTATTGAGCCTCCCGGCATGGAACTGGCCGGGCCCCGGCAAAATATCTACTTTGATCCGGCAAAACTGAAATGCGGCATCGTTACCTGCGGTGGCATCTGCCCCGGTCTCAACGAAGTCATCCGGTCGCTGGTGATGAGTCTTTACTTTCATTACGGAGTTAAAACGGTTTTCGGTTTTCAGTACGGTTATGAAGGACTGACCTACAAATACGGCCACTCTCCTGTTGAGTTGACACCACAGAACGTCAACCAGATCCACGGTATGGGAGGCAGCATCCTTGGTTCGTCCCGGGGGCCCCAAGATGTGTCCGAAATGGTGGACACCCTCGACCGGATGAATATCGGTATCCTGTTTGCCATCGGAGGAGACGGGACACTCAGGGGGGCCAAGGCGATTGCCGATGAAATCGAAGCGCGGGGACTGAAAATATCGGTGATCGGTATTCCGAAAACAATCGATAACGATATCTCCTTCATTGAGCAGTCCTTTGGCTTTGAAACGGCCGTGACAGAAGCGGTCAGGGCTACGGGTTCGGCCCACAACGAGGCTACGGGCGCCCGAAACGGGATCGGATTGGTGAAGCTCATGGGCAGGGATTCGGGTTTTATCGCGGCTTTTTCCGTCCTTGCCGACAATAACGTCAATTTCTGCCTCATCCCGGAAATCTCCTTTACGCTGGAGGGTTTTCTTACAGCTTTGAAGGAAAGGCTGAAGGCGCGGGGACATGCGGTTGTGGTCGTTGCCGAGGGGGCCGGCCAGAATCTTTTTCCAGACGCGAAAGAAGCAGATGCCTCGGGCAACACACAATACGGAGATATCGGCATTTTGCTCAGGGACTCCATAAAAAGTCACTTCAAAACTTCGGGCATGGAGGTAAATCTGAAATACATCGATCCCAGTTATACCATCAGAAGCGTACCGGCTACGCCCCATGACTCCGCTTTCTGCCTACTTTTGGGGCACAACGCGGTGCATGCCGGAATGACCGGCCGGACCGGAATGGTAGTGGGATTCTGGAAGGGTGAATTCACGCATGTGCCAATATTTCTCGCATGTTCAATGAGAAAGAAGATCGATCCCGAGGGATGGTTTTGGAGCAGCGTACTTGCATCAATCGGCCAGCCGCGGGACCTGCGGTGATGACTTGCGGCCTGGTGGTGGACGGCTGAAACTTGTGACCCGGTTTTACGAGAGGCTTGATCAGGCGGTTAACACATTAAAAGCAGGAAAGAATCTGCCTTACGTTCATCGTGGAGATTAAGGCTAAAAAGGAGGTCACCGCATGGCGACAAAAGTTGCAATAAACGGATTTGGACGGATAGGAAGACTCGTGCTCGCCGCAATGGCTGAACAAAAACTGATTGGAAGCGAGTTTGATGTCGTTGCCATTGTGGATACGAGCACCGACGCGAACTACTTCGTCTATCAGTTGAAGTACGATTCCATTCACGGCCGGTTTCCCGGAACCCATTGCTACGGAAAAAAGCGCTCAGTCCGTCACATAAGCTCGCAAGAAACCACCTGTCAACGGCTTCAGTTCTCTTCAGGTGTCTGCCCGGTTCACGAAACCGACCATCCTGAGAACTGGTTCTCTTATGTGAAGAAGTGGGTTTCGGAGCACGAGCTTCCGAGTGAGGTGGCGATCGTCGCGGAGGGTCCCTCGACGAAGCACCCCGAGGCGAACCATCGTATGGAGGTGATTGATCTCGGACGGTGATGGAGTAAAAAGCAGCGCGTCAGAAATAAGCATTCTCTCATTTTAAAACACATCGGAGCATGCCATTGGGCATTAATTGTGGCATGCCCCCCTCCCAATCAAGTTTAGATTAAATCATGCTGGCGGAAAATGTATTTTCGCCCGACACTGCTCTTAAAAAGGATTTTTCATGTACAAGCATATCCTGGTTCCAACAGATGGGTCTCCTCTTTCCCTTGACGCCGTAAGGCACGCAGTCTCCTTTGCCAGGGAAACAGGTGCCCGCATCACGTTTTTTTGTGCCATACAGCCAGTTCCCAAGATGTACTACGGCATGGGAGCAATCTTTGATTCGCAGCTTCCCGCCAAGTTCCAGGAAATAATGCATGGCACTGCGCAAGACATTCTGGATACCGCGGAAAAGCTTGCCCGGGAAGCCGGAGTCGAATACAACAAGGTGATGCTTGTCAGTGAAGAGCCTTATGAAGCCATCATAGAGGCGGCCAATCGGAATGAATGCGACTTGATTTTCATGGCTTCGCATGGGCGGCGCGGGGTCAGTGGGCTATTGCTCGGCAGTGAGACGCAGAAGGTCCTGACTCATTCGATGATTCCGGTACTTGTGCATCGTTCCCATTGACGTCTCTACGTCACTGACATATCTTGTCAAATCAGCCTGACGCCTCCAGGCGCCCACAATAATCAAAGGGGAAATCAAACAGAATGGCAACAAAGACCGAAGCGAAGCGGCAGGCTATTCTCAAGGTTGCTGCTGAAGTGTTTCAGGAGCTGGGTTACGAACGGACTTCCATGTCGGAAATCTGCGCTCGCGTGGGTGGTTCCAAGGCAACGCTTTACAACTATTTTTCATCAAAAGCGGAGTTGTTTTACGAAGTCGTAAACATTTCGGTCGAAGCTGAGTTCGAGGCGGTTTGTCAAGCGATAGACCCGTTAGCGGAAGACATTGCCGCATCGTTGCATTCTTTTGGCGAGCAGTTACTGAGTTTGGTTTACTCCCCATATATCCAAGCCAATCGGCATTTGATTATCTCAGAGTCAAGCCATTCAGAACTGGGGCGTCTTGTGTATGAGCGTAGAGTGTTGTACGGCAAGAAGATTGCGTCTGACAAATTACGGGAAGCCATGAATCTCGGAAAGCTCCGGCAGGCTGATCCTGTCGTGGCAACACACCATTTGTATAGCCTGCTGGAATCCGAACTGATCGATCGTTTTCTGTTTCAGCTTTTGGGAGAAGTCAGTCCTGAAGAAATCAAGGCTGTTGCCGCTCGCGCTGTCGATGTCTTCATGGCCGCTTACGGCACGATCAGATTGCGCGGACAATCGATTGGCTGAAAGATAACTTCACCCAGCCGTTGCGTATCGTGTGCTCACAAAATCCTAAAAAAAAGCGGGTAGTCGTTTTTTTCGACTGCCCGCTTTTTTACGGCAATTTCAGCTAATTATTTGGCTGGGGCGCCAGGGATCGAACCTGGGAATGCCGGAATCAAAATCCGGTGCCTTACCGCTTGGCGACGCCCCAATAACACAATTGAATATACTAGATTACAAAACAAATTGATCTACAAAAAAAACGATTAAAGTGTTTCAACTACGGCAGCAAACCATCCGCTATCACCAGCCAGATTGTTACACGCTGCTTCAGCGCTTTCCCGATCACGAAACAAACCGAAAACCGTTGGCCCGCTTCCCGACATCATGGCGCCCAGTGCACCCATGCGCAACATGGTATTTTTTATCTCGGCAATCACCGGAAAAACCGGGATGGTTACCGATTCAAGATCGTTTGACAGTATGGCACACACATCTTCGGCAGTACTGAAAAACTCGGGGAGTTTAGCCAGCTCACATCGGCTTGTCAACTGTAAATTTTGATAGACCCAGGCTGTGGAGACGTGCACGCCGGGATTCACCAGCAACACCCAGAGCATCGGCATGGACGGCATGGTCCGGAGTTGTTCCCCGATCCCCTCAGCCAGAGCGGTTTTTTTAAAGATGAAAAACGGAACATCCGCGCCGAGCTTGACTCCGATCTCCATCAACTGTTGATCAGTCAGGTTGAGTTCCAGCAGTTCATTCATACCCATCAGCACAGTAGCCGCATCACTGCTCCCGCCACCCAGACCGGCCGCCACGGGGATGTTTTTAATAATCGAAATGTCTGCGCCCATTCCGCTACCAGCCAAATCAAGCATGGTACGTGCAGCTTTCCAGGCAATATTGCCAGGACCGTCGGGCACCCCACCCTTTCCACAGGTAACGCTCAACTGCGGAGTCCCGGTCAGGGCAATCGATATCTCGTCGCACAGGTTGACCCGCTGCATAACCATGCGCAAGTCATGGTAACCATCGGAACGCCGCCGAATAACATCAAGCAGGTAATTGACCTTGGCCGGGGCTTTGAGTGACAGACTCTTCACGAAATGGAGGCTCCTCTTGCAAACATGTCTTGAAGTCACAATCTACCGGGAAATTGGTGGACAAATCAAGTCAAAAGAAAATCCGGCCGCTACAGACTCTTTCAATGAGGGGTTGCACGGCGACGTAGCAGACACTATACTGTTTCATTCATTTGTGACGTCGAAAGGAGAAATGAAGTGAAACCACGATTACCAGCTGAGTGGGAGATTCAGGATGGCGTTCTGCTGGCCTGGCCCCACAATGGCAGCGACTGGTCCCCAATTCTCGATGAAGTCCGTCCGGTTTTTGCCGAAATCATCCGGCAGGTTACCCGGTTCGAACGAGTTCTGTTGACGACCCCAAACGTTGTCGATACCCGTAATTTCCTGACCGATGCAGGTGTTGATATGACCCGTGTCGCCATCCATGAAATACCGAGCAACGACACCTGGGCACGGGATTTCGGACCGATTACGGTGATGTTCAACGGCAAACCGGTGCTGCTCGACTTTGGCTTCAACGGCTGGGGACTCAAGTTTCCGGCCAATTTCGACAACCTGATCAGCAAGCGTCTCAAGGAACAGGGAGCCTTCGCCCCCAACCTTCAGACCATCGGCCTGATTATGGAAGGTGGCTCCATTGAGAGTGACGGCATCGGCACCATTCTGACCACGTCAGCCTGCCTGTTTTCACCCAACCGCAATCCGCAACTTGACAGGAGTGAAATCGAACAGGCCATGGCGTCACTGTTGGGAACCCAGCGGATTCTCTGGCTCAACCACGGTTTCCTGGCGGGAGACGACACTGACAGCCATGTGGACACGCTGGCCCGCATCTGCCCCCAGAACGTGATCGTCTATGTTGCCTGTGACGATGAGCGTGATGAGCACTATGGCGAACTCAAACTGATGGAGGAGGAACTGAAGGCATTCAAGGCGCCGGATGGATCGCCGTACCGCCTGATTCCGCTCCCCTGGCCCAAACCCTGCTTTGGCGACATGGCGCAGCGTCTGCCCGCCACCTATGCCAATTTCTTGGTAATCAACGGGGCCGTGCTGGTCCCCACCTACCGGGACAAAGAGAAGGATGCACTGGCAATGGAGCGTATCGGACAAGCCTTTCCCGGCCGCGAGATCATCGGTATAGACTGCCTGTCGCTCCTGAAACAGCACGGTTCGCTACACTGTGTGACCATGCAGCTTCCCGAAGGCGTACTGCAATGAAAGCGCTCACGGCGGCGCTCATTCAACAACGCTGTTCGAATGATCGCACGGAAACCCTGGAGAAAAGCTGCGCAATGATCGTAAAAGCAGCCGACTCCGGTGCACGGTTGATTGTGCTGCAGGAGTTGCATACCGGGCCCTACTTCTGCCAGGTGGAAGATCCTTCCCTGTTCGATCTGGCGGAGCCGATCCCCGGTCCCTCCAGCGAAACATTGGGAGCGCTGGCCGGAAAACTGGGGGTCGTAATCGTCGCATCACTCTTTGAGCGGCGAGCTCCCGGACTGTACCACAACACCGCCGTCGTGTTCGAAAAGGACGGTACCATAGCCGGAACATACCGCAAGACGCACATTCCCGACGATCCCGGTTTTTACGAAAAATTCTACTTCACACCGGGTGATCTGGGTTTTAATCCCATAAAGACCTCGGTCGGTACGCTGGGGGTACTGGTCTGCTGGGATCAATGGTATCCCGAGGCAGCCCGCCTGATGGCGCTGGCCGGCGCAGATATGCTGATCTATCCCACTGCCATCGGCTGGGATCCGGTCGATACCGCCGAAGAGAAGGAGCGGCAACGCAATGCCTGGATCACGGTCCAGCGCGGACACGCGGTTGCCAACGGCCTGCCGCTTCTGGCAGTCAACCGGGTCGGCTTCGAAGCATCAACGGACAAGCCGGAAACCGGCATTCTTTTTTGGGGTAACAGCTTTGCCGCCGGACCGCAAGGGGAAATCCTGGCACAGGCGACTCAGGACAGCGAGGAGATCGTGCTGGTGGATATAGACCTTTCGAGAAGCGAGAAAGTTCGGCGCATCTGGCCTTTTCTGCGCGACCGGCGAATTGATGCCTATGGAGAAATACTGAAACGATATCGGGACTAAAAATTCATTCGGAAAGCTTGATCGCCCCCAATAGTTGACAAAAAAAGTTTGTTTGTGATATTTTATTTAGCTCAAATATTTGTACTTTACCATCAATGATGCGGCTACAGATAGAGCCCCACACAATTTCGAATCCGGTTTTTACCGGATTGTTTTTTTACTCCCAAGCAAAGGATGTCATCAATGAAACGCGTTTACAATTTTTCGGCAGGCCCGTCCGTGCTCCCCGAACCCGTGCTCCGCAAAGCTGCGGATGAGATGCTGTGCTACGAAACAAGCGGTCAATCGGTCATGGAGATGTCTCACCGTTCAAAACATTTCGAAGCGATCATCACGGGCGCCGAAGCTCTGGTTCGTCAGAATATGGCCATTCCGGACAACTACCACGTGCTCTTCCTGCAAGGTGGCGCCAGCCTGCAATTCTACATGCTGCCGCTCAACTTTATGACACTGAACAAAAAGGCGGATTTCACCCTCACCGGCTCCTGGGCTCAAAAAGCTCTGGAAGAGGCCAAGAAACTGGGCACGACCAACGTCGTCGGTTCGTCTAAGGATAAAAAGTGGTCCTACCTGCCGGAGATTACCGGCGCCGATCCTGAAGCGGACTACTTCCACATCTGCTACAACAACACCATTGAAGGAACCCAGTATCACACGATTCCCGATGTCGGGAACGTGCCGCTGATCGGCGATATTTCCTCGGGTGTCCTTTCCAAACCGCTTGACGTAAGCCGTTTTGCCGTGCTGTACGCCGGCGCCCAGAAAAACCTCGCCCCATCCGGCGTAACGCTGGTGATCATCCGTAAAGATATGATGGAGCGTATTCCGGCCGGACTTCCCGCCATGCTGAGCTACAAAACCCATGCGGACAACAAGTCCATGTACAACACCCCTCCCTGCTATGCGATTTATATGCTCAAGCTGGTGCAGGAATGGGTTCGCGACATGGGTGGCCCGGAGGAAATCTACAGGCAGAATGAGAAAAAAGCCAAGCTGCTCTACGACTTCCTGGACAACTCTTCGCTCTTTTTCAGCCCGGTGGAAAAGAGTGTCCGCTCACTGATGAACGTTCCCTTTCTCACCACTGAAACCGATGCCGAGAAGGCGGATGCGCTCAACAAGAAGTTCGTCAAGGAAAGCGAAGCCGCCGGCCTGGTCAATCTTGCCGGACACCGCTCAGTCGGCGGAATGCGCGCATCAATCTACAACGCCATGCCGCTGGAAGGTGTAGAGGCACTGGTTGCGTTCATGAAAAACTTTGAAGCACAGAATTCATAGTCACTAACAGGGACTGCAAACAATGTATAAAATCCAGACACTGAACAAGATTGCGCGCTGCGGGCTTGACCGGCTCTCGCGTGACAACTACGAAACCGCAACGGAAATCATCAACCCCGATGCCATCCTGGTCCGTTCGGCTGACATGCACTCCATGGAAATGCCACCCAGCATTCTGGCAATCGCCCGTGCCGGAGCGGGAGTCAACAACATCCCGATCAGCACCTGCACACAACGGGGTATTGTGGTATTCAACACACCGGGCGCCAATGCAAACGGAGTCAAGGAACTGGTGATCGCGGCCCTTTTACTGTCCAGCCGCAACCTGTATGAGGGAGTTACCTGGGCAAACAGCCTTAAAGACAGCGACGCAGATATTCCGGCATTAATCGAAAAGGGAAAATCCCAATTTGTCGGTCCGGAGATCCAGGGCAAAACACTCGGCGTAATCGGCCTGGGCGCAATCGGCGTCATGGTGGCAAACGCGGCCGCCAACCTTGGCATGCGGGTGCTTGGCCTGGACCCGTTCATCAGCGTGGAAGCAGCCTGGAGACTCTCGCATGAGGTCATAAAGGCTCAAAACATCGATACGCTTGTTGCCGAGTCGGACTACATCAGCGTGCATGTTCCGCTGAACAAGGAAACAAAGGGACTGTTTGGAACCGAACGAATTGCCAGAATGAAAAAGGGCGCGCGCCTGCTGAACTTCAGCCGCTCCGGGCTTGTGGACAATGTCGCGGTAAAAGCTGCCATCGCCGAAGGGCGACTGGGCGGTTATGTGATCGATTTCCCGGAAGCCGAGTTGCTGGGAGTGGATAAGATTCTCTGCATCCCTCACTTGGGAGCTTCAACCCCCGAAAGCGAAGACAACTGTGCAATCATGGCAGCAGAGCAGGTTCGTGAATACCTGGAGCGAGGCAACATCAAGAACTCGGTCAATTTCCCGGACTGTGAGTTGGCACCCACCGGCAGGACTCGTATCACCCTGATCAACAACAATGTTCCGAAAGTAATTAGCCGCGTTACCACCATTCTTGGTGAAAGCGGACTGAATATCGACGAAATGATCAACAAGAACAGGGGCGAAGTCGCCTACAACATCATCGACGTCTCCGATGATGTGCCGCAAGAGCTGGTTGAGAAGCTCAGGCAGGTTGACGGGGTTTTCGCAGTTCGCGTCATCCCCGACTGCCAATAAAGTTTATACAGCAAACCGACACAACGAAGCCCTCGCCGGTACTAAACCGGTGGGGGCTTTTTTTGTATCGTCCGGCCGGCATTGATGTGGAGCTGGCAATGGAGACATTTCCTGAGGAACAGCATGGTCATGCCATGCACATGAAAATAGTTTCCGCATCGAGGGCATTTGCATACGGCCGCCATCAGACAGGTTGCAATGAGCATCACTACCCATATCACGAAAGCGCTGAGCATTGTCCTGAGAGTTGGTGACACACTATGAATTAGCCACATAGCGGGAACATAGATGAGAATCACGATGAAGAGACATATGCGTCGGGGGTGTAAAAAGGTTTGTGTAAATGGTCATTCCGGGGTAAACCAAGCTGCCCTAAGGAGTTCACGTGACCAAGAACAAAGACCTAAACG
>WSSedB1CaDRAFT_10000820_pt1 | contig 12711 bp, 14 predicted proteins | sample WetSurSB1Cattail_FD_9460 | JGI IMG/M metagenome (IMG submission 9460)
TTTGAAACTGCCTTGTATCCTTTTTTACATTAAAATTTCTATTACATCGTCGGAGTCCGTGAGCGAACCCAAGCCCCCCATTCGGCCCCGAACAGAGAATGCGTGATGTCCAGAGAATTGCCCAGAGCGCTTGATGGAATGTCGGAGCTGATGGTTTACTCCAACTATCCGGACGCAAAAAACATCATGTTGTTTGGCTTTGATGTCGAAGGAGCAGTTGACATCGGCGCCTTGAATATAGCTTTGAGGGATTCTTTGCCGAGTTTTCCGGAATTTTCGAGTTACGTGAAAGAATCCAGGATTCAATGGAAGCGCCGCTTGACATGGGTCGTGGATCCGGATTTTCAACCAGAATTTAGACTTTCAAATATGGCGGTTGCTGATTCTCCCCTAGGTTTTCAGCATTCGTTGCTCCAGAGCCTCCATCAAAGCCTGGAGAAGGATTGGGACCTATTACATACTGCGCCAACCGAATTTCACCTGATTAGTCTTCCTGACGGACGGAGTAGTCTCCTAACGATGGTACACCATGCCGCTGCCGATGGATGGACCCTGGCGGCATTCTACCGAGCATTTCTGGGACGCTACCATAAGATCGTGACCGGAGGAGAGCCGGAATGGGCCCATGATTACGACCATGTGTCCAGCGTGAAGAATCGGATGGTAGAATTGAAAAGGACAGGATGGAGCGATGCTGCTTTCTTTGTAAAAAACGTCCTTAGCCCCTATTTCTCTAGGCCTACTCTTCCAAGGGGAAACGGAAAACCACCGGATATTGGAGTACACTACGCCAAGTCGGTTCTGACACCGGAACAGACAGATCGTGTTGTAAAAAATGTTTCGAGACGAGGGAATCCCTTCATTGATGCCCTCTTGGGAGGCATGGCTTCGACAGTAGACAAATGGAACGCCTCTCTCAAAATAAGCAAGCTTGGCAACATAGTAATTTGTGTCACAGTACAAATGAGGGGAAGGTTCGGAAGAGCCGAAGTCGCTTCTAACACGTCTTCTCTTGTTGTGAAATTGCGCCAAGGTGATCGGACGAATCCGGAACTGTTTTCCAGGTCGGTTTCACAGCGAAGACAGGAGCAGTCTGACAGTCTGGCGGACATCAGGGCCTGGCTAGCTGGATGCGGGCTGGCTGACGCTGTTAGGGGTCTTCCTCTGTCAGCAAGACAGCGTATAGCCCACTTTGTTTGCCATATTCCCCTTATCCCGATCCTGATTGCCCCATTCGGGATGATGTGGCCGGAAACAAGGGAAGGGCGGCGGACCGGAGACTCATATCTGAAGCAGGCTGGAGGTCTGAACCTCATTGAATTTCATGCGATCCCATATAAACTTGGATATCGATGCCCCTTGATCCTGGGGGCATATACTTTTCGCAAAAGGCTCAACCTTCAGATCATGGCATCAGCGAACCATTTCACCCAAGCCGATACTGAGCGCTTTGTGAGCCTGCTTGGAGATGTTCTGGTCGAGGATCCATTTGGAGGCGCATGAAAAGGTCTGAACCCTCGGTGACATCAAAGTTTCTAGACCCAAACTCCGAGATGATTGCTCTGACCAGTTTCGCAAATACCAAGAACCTTCTGGTAACAGCATTCGAGATCAAAGGCCCATTTGACGAGAGCTTGTTGAAACCGTCCGTGATGAGGGCACTAGAGGGGTTTCCGCAACTCCTCAGTTGCCTGAAGGAGACAAGGAAAAAAGGCAGGCATTACTTGTACTGGCAGCCCCGTCCGGATGTCGAATTTCCCACCATCATATCGGATTTGAGAGATTACCAGGCCTCTGTCCCTATTCTTGACACTGTGTTGAACCATCTTACTCCGAGGCTGGACAGGGATTGGGATCTATTCGAGGAACCGCCAGGTGAGATTCATTTGTTGAGAATTTCACACGATCATTATGTAGCAGTAGCAATCGCACATCATGCAGCCTTTGACGCCGCTACGGCTTCTGAATTCGGCAGACAATGCTTTTTGCAGTATCGGGAGTTGCTTACGGGTGTCAGAAGTGATTTTCCTGGCATGATGACTCATGGTCTGTCCACTTCCAGGAAAAGAACTGTGAAGGTCAGGGTGCGCAAATGGGAGGATATTATCCATACTGGTCGGTTGGCCATTAAGCCTTTGTTTTCGAAACCTCCTTTGCCTGCCGGGACCGGGATACAGACAGACAAGAAGCAGTATCACATCAAGAGACTCCTGTCCGTGAAAGAAACAGCACGCTTAACAATGTCTACGCAAAAAAGTGGGGGAAATTTTATAGACGTCCTGATAGCGTCCAGCAATATGGCTATAGCAAAATGGAACACTCTCCGAAACGTAGAAACTGGTAATGTGACCACGGCCCTGACTATGAACATAAGGGGAAGATATGCGAGTCTGGATCATTGGAACAATGTGAGCGCATTATTTTTTGAGTCCAACTCGAATGAGAGAAAGGACCCTAAAAAACTAATTCATTCATTGTCAATCGAACGAATTAAGCAATTTCGGAAACAGATGGACTTGAAGCATTATAAGAATGTCGCCAGGATGATTTCCTGGGCCAGTTTCTTGCCATTCAATATCAGGCGAAGGGTAGTGGGTCGGGTAACTCAGAAACATCGGTGCTCGATTGCAATTACATTACTGGGAGTAGTATGGCCTGAAATGAAAAATGGGAAACCAACGCTCGATTCTTATCCTACCTCTGTAGATGAGACTCTTGTAACGGAAGTATATGGAACAGGTTATAAACACCTGACCAGCACGCCATTGGTCTTGATCGTCTATTCCTTTCTGAACCGGCTCAATCTTGTTCTGGCCGCTTCTGGTTCACTTTTCTCACGAACAGAGGCAGAAGGTTTTATGGATCTATTTATGCGTGTACTTCAGGAAGACGTCTGATTCGAATCAGCGATCCTGCAGCGCAGGCACCATCCATCGCGACCCCAATACCTTCGCTTCGCTCGAAAAAATTATCACTATCATGAAACAAAATTGTACTAAACCGGAGCTTGAAATCTACGACACGAGTCATCTTTACAACGCGCAATACCTCGTCCAGGAAGGGCTTTTGGAATATCCGCTCCAAATGCAATTTGTGCTTGGGGTTATGGGAGGGGCTCAGGCAAATGGTTATGACCTGGTCCATCTAAAAACCACCGCAGATAGACTCTTCGCCGACAAATACTCTTGGTCGGTTATTGGGGCAGGTTGGCCTCATGAGTTCCGTATGGGAGCAGTCGCCTTAACTCTTGGAGGCCACGTTCGAGTGGGCTTGGAGGATAACCTGTTGATTGATAAAGGAGATTTGGCCAAAAGCAATGCCCAGTTAGTGACAAAAATGAGACGTATCTCCGAAGATTTGGGCAAAGTAGTAGCTAGTCCCAATGACGCACGGCAAATGCTACGCTTGAAGGGATTGGAGCATGTGGCTTTCTAGGAATTTCCAAGGTAAACTAAACGCATCGAACCAGACAGGTCGTCATGGGGACCAGAAGTCAGTTAGCTGAATTAGGAGGCATTTGTGGACTTACAACTTGGTAGATCATATGAAGAGCTTGAACTAGGCGATAAAGATTCTGTTTCAAAAACGATTACGGAAACGGATGTTTATCTGTTTGCTGGAATATCTGGTGATTTTAATCCGATGCATGTTAACGAAGAATATGCGAAGACAACGTCTTTTGGTAGCCGTGTGGCTCACGGGCCGCTGACACAATCGCTGTCAGCTCCATTGGTTGGAATGAAACTGCCCGGGTTGGGGACTATCGCGGTCGAATTCTCTACTCGGTTCAAGGCTCCGGTATTTTTTGGCGACACGATTACGGTCACCGGCGAAATCGTTGAAAAGATCCAGGACAAAAAGTGGGTAAGAGTGGCGTTGACCTGGACAAATCAAAAAGATGTGGTGGTGGCGGAAGGGTCAGCCGTGGTATCGCCACCTAGAAAGGCGGCTCGATGAGCTGGCCTCTTTTACTTGATCTTTCACGCCATGATGTATGCGATTAAGCTATCAAAGGGAATAGACTTTCGTGAATGAAACCAAGGCAAAAATACTCCGGGTCGCCGAAGAACTGTTGTCCGAGTTAGGGGTCGCAAGGACCACCATAGCCCAGATCGCCAAGAAGGAGAAGGTTTCCGAGATCGCAGAATTAGCGTGAGTTGAGGATGGCTCAATATACGATTCCTTTGAAAACAAAGAGGATCTATTTCTGACGATTACCGAAGCCAGATTAAAAGAACACATGGAGTCATTGCCGGAGACTTTTCATATTAATACAGCGACTCGCAAGCTTAGAAGGTTCATCAGCGAGAATCGAAAACCGCCTGTTTGAGGAGATGGCGCTATGATTACCAATAAACTGGTAGAGGCATTAGTAGAAGCCGCGGGAAAACCTAGGTCCACTGCATACAAAACGGTAGTCGTATTGGTAGGGGCCTCTCTGTTTCTAATCATAATTCCTTTTCTCCTGTTACTGGCCAGTTACGGCATTGAAGAATATTTCCTAACTCACAGGTTTCGGATTTTACAAATTATAGTTGCGCTGTTAAGCCTTGCGTTTGGATTCTTCCTAATGGTCTGGTCGTTCGTCCCGTTAGTTAGAACTGGAAAAGGCACGCCAGTCCCTGTAGCTCCATCTCAAAAATTAATTGTAGATGGTCCCTACAGAATATGCCGAAACCCAATGTTGCTCGGAGTGATTATTTATTTTCTCGGAATTGGAACCATTGTGGACTCCATAACTATTGGGTTTATCATGTCTTGTCTGATTCTTCTAATCGGAACTTGTTACAGTAAGTTTATTGAAGAGAAAGAATTGCGTATGCGGTTCGGACTGGAATATGAGGAATATAGAGAGAAAACGACGTTTCTGATTCCAAGATTTTGAGAACGAGGCAATCAAATGTCCGGTGTTCGAAATCAATTACAATGGGTCTGAAACCCAGTATTCCAGTCCTACCGATCCAGATCGGAGAGAATGCGCCAGAGGATTTTTCGGGCGGTCATATCCAATTTTCTGTTCTGAGGGGTACCATTCGCAAGGGCGAATATGCCCACCTTGTCGGATCTGCTGAACGCGATAAAGGTCTGAAAACCTACTAATCCTCCATTCTTGGACACAATATGTCTGCCTTTCACTATGTTCACATGCCACGTAAGTCCCATGAACGTGTTTTTCTTTCCAGGAATCCGTCGACGAGGCGTTTGCGCATCAAGGAGCGCCGGTACAATTTCTGCGTCAGAAAGGCCCATGTTGGCAGCCAGGTAGTTCAACATGTCGTTGCCCGTCGAATAGAGACCCCCCGACCCCTTACCGACGTCGTATCCCTGCAACTTTACGACCTTGAGATTAATGTCGTAGCCTTTAGCCAGTCTCTTTCTCATTGATTCGTCGGGTGTAATTCGCGTGTCAGGCATGTCTAGAGGCATGCAGATACGATTTTCCACCAATTTTTCATAAGAAACTCCGCTTGTGATTTCAAGAATATGGCCGAGAAGCGCTACCCCTATATTTGAATATTGAAATTCCAGGCCCGGAGGGACAGGAAGACGGTAGTGAGCGAGAAATTCGTACAACTGTGCGACGCTGTACGGGGCTATCGACTTCCCGGTGTGAGGCGTGTTCATGTTTGTCGGCATCTTAGGCAAACCTGAAGTATGAGTGGCCAAATCGAGCAAAGTGATGCGACTAACGGCCTTGCCTGGCTCAACTACCTTGGAAGGCAGATACTTGGCAATCGAATCGTCGAGTCGCACAATTCCTCGCAACCTGAAATCGGATAGAAGAGCGCCTGTGAAAGTCTTGGTAATTGACGCAAGTGGGAAGACAGTGTCTCCGGAGGGTTTGTCAATTCTATCTCGGCTGGTGGTTCCAAACCCGAAGATTTTCCGTCCCTCGGGGCCTACAACGCCTACAACGATTCCGAGATAAGAATCATCTTGGAGAAGCGGTTCGATTTGGGAAGCTATCTGACTCTCGTTGGGTAAGACGTCGATTGGACCGCCCGAAGCGAGCCTAAAGCTTCCAATAAACAATGTCAGACATAGCGCTACCATCTGGCCGGCTATTAAAGGTCTTCCTATAGATCCCATTGATATGTCCGATAACCTTCTACTCAGGGCGTTTGGCCTAAGGGAATTACTTCCTATTTTCATTCATTGGATCAATATTCTCTCTGTACAGAGTATTATCATGTGGTTTAGTTTAGTATTCATTTGAATACCAGTTCTTTTGTAATGGTTCAATCCAGCTGGATAAGACCTGAGATAACGTGCGGCGCGTTGACCTAAAGGGTTCTTATAGAGTCGCTACTAAATCATCAGAAAAAAGCAACTTGTTTGGGAAAAGTCCAAAATTGGGTTGTCGGAGAAAAATATGACGACTAAACGGTTCATGGTTCAGTTTTCAGCGCTTTTTTGTACGTTATTATCGCTGTTCACCTTCGCCGCCGCGAAAAATACGCAAAACAAGGAGTGTCCCATGGAAGAAAACGATCCGAAAACCTCAGCTTCCTATTATGAAACGCCAGTTCTTTATTTCAATGAACCTGGCCCTCGTGATACAGGGCAAGTGCTTGAGTGCGTCCGTCGGCGAGCCCAGGAACTCAAGATCAAATGGGTGTTGGTGGCCTCCGTAAGCGGTGACACAGCCCTGAGGGCGCGACAGATCCTGGCTCCGGAGATCAATATCATAGCTGTCAGCCACGTGACGGGTTTCGTAAAACCTAATCACCAGGAGATGTCTCCAGATGTTCGCCAAGAATTGATTGCAAAGGGCATAAGCGTGCTTACGGCGCAGCACGCTTTTGGAGGTGTAGGCCGGGGCATAAGGAAGCAATTAGGCGCATATCAGGTTGATGAAATAGTTGCTTACACCTTACGTATTTTTGGTCAGGGAACCAAGGTTGCGATCGAACTCGCTCTAATGGCCGCCGACGCTGGTTTAGTCAGGACTGATGAAGATGTTATTTCGGTGGCGGGAACCGGGAGGGGCGCAGATACGGCGCTGGTACTCCAACCGTCCAATAGCGCCGACTTCTTGAAACTGAAGGTCAAGGAGGTAATATGTAAGCCTGCGAGGTTTTAATGAAATTCATGTTCCTGGCTATCCATGGACCGAGTGGGTGAAATCGGGAGCTACAGTAAAACGATGTGATCCCGACGATTTCAATTCGAGACAAAATCACCTGCTCATTTCAGTCTGCATGGAACATGACAAATTGTATTCAATTGTTTCAACCCGTTGGAGCGTTGCCGTGAAGGTGGTTGAAACAGGGACTGGCAAAGCCAATGCTCTCAAAACACTTTTCTTTAGTCTATGCTTCTTCTCAGTCGGTTTGTCCACCACTGTTCGAAAGCTGCGGGCCGAGGGAATAGGATGCGTCCATGCTGTTTATGGACTATCCTTATTCGGGTTTATAGTGTGGATCGGACTTTTAATTTGATGAGAACTCTTACCATGGTGTGATGTACCCGGTAATGGTAAGATAGAGTCGTCCGGGTTGAAAATGATCCATACGCTGCATTATTCGGGCAACGCACGAGGAGATAAGTGATGAGCCAAGGGCACGAAACGAAAAAGAATCCAGACGGCTCATGTGACGTGAGCTGGGACGACTATCTCAAATCCTATTATGAAAAACCCCAAAGTGCGAAGACCTGGTCCGGATATGATGTCCAAGAGCTTTACACGCCTGATGATCTAGTTAAGAACGACTACAAGAAAAATGTCGGCGATGCGGGAGATTACCCCTTTACTCGGGGCCTTCATAGAAACATGTTTCGTGGTCGGTACTGGACCAGGCGCGAGGTGGTTGGCATAGGCTCCCCAGCGGATACGCACGAGCGGGCAGCTTTTTGTTTCGAGCAAGGAGGCTCGGGACTGAACACCATCGCAGACGTTACCTACGAAATGGGGCTCGACGTTGACCATCCCTGGGCGGAAAACGAAGTGGGTTTGACGGGGGTAAACATAACGTCCGTCAAAGATATGGAGACCCTGGTTGGTGACATTCCACTGGACAAAGTGAGTTGGTCTCTGATTACGGCCTCCACGGCGGCCGCAGCTACCATGGCTCAATACGTGGTCGTGGCTCAGCAAAAGAATTATGACATAAGCCTCCTGCGCGGTTCCATCCAGAATGACCCTATTCATTTCCGATACTGCGGTTTTAGGCCCGCTTGCCCTTTGGATCTTTCCGTAAAGCTCGGTTCAGATGTCATGGAGTACTGTACGAGACACATGCCTAAATTCTATTACACCACAGTGAATATGTACGATCTGAGAGAACAGGGCATTAACGCCCACCAGGAAGTGGCGTACGGGTTCGGGATCGCGATGTGCTACATCGACGAATTGCTCAGGCGTGGCCTCCATATTGATGACTTTGCTCCTCGATTTACCTTTTACGTTTCATGTCATGTGGACTTCTTTGAAGAGATAGCCAAGATCAGAGCAGCGAGGCGGATGTGGGCAAAACTCATGAAGGAAAAATACGGAGCAAAAGATCCCAGGTCAATGCAGTTCCGATTTGCCGTTCATACTGCAGGCTGCTCTTTGGTACCGCAGCAGCCCCTCAACAACATCGTTAGGATTGCCTATGAAGCTCTAGCTGCGGTTCTTGGCGGAGTTCAATCTTTGCATTGCTGTTCTTATGATGAACCGATGTGCCTTCCGACTGAAAAGGGGCATCTACAGGCCTTGAGAACGCAACAGATACTGGCTTACGAAACCGGAGTTACCAACGTGGCGGATCCACTGGGCGGCTCATACTATATCGAGAGCCTCACCGACAAGATAGAGGAAGAAGCGTTAAGATGCATGAAGGAAGTCGAGGAACTTGGCGGAATGGAGGAGGCCATACGGACCGAGTGGTTGGACCGCAAGTTCGAGATCGAGGCTGTCAAACGCCAAAAAGAAGTCGATAATAGGGACAAACTAATAGTTGGCGTCAACATATTCGATTCCGAGCCGGAAACAAAGACCCCTCTGGGAGTCCAGCGTATTGCGGAGCAATCAGCCAAACGGCAAATATCTGAGGTACAGGCACTCAAGAGAAGCAGGGATATGACTACGCTTCGAGAGGCCATCGATCGTCTTAGGGATGTCGCGTCAAGAGGCAAAAACACCATTCCAGCAATGATCGAAGCTACAAAGGCGTTCGCAACGACTGCGGAACTCTTGGGAACAGTTAGAGAAGTAATGGGCTATCCTTACGATCCGATGCAGGTCATCGAATCTCCCTTCAAGTAAGCTCAGAGCCTGGAGAATAGTGGGTCATGAATCAGAATAAAATCAAAGTGATTGTCAGTAAGGTGGGCCTGGATGGCCATGATCGTGGAGTAAAGGTTGTCGCTACTCTATTGAAGGAGGCCGGGATGGAGGTTGTTTACCTCGGGATGTATCAAACCCCTGAAGGAGTCATCAAAGCAGCGGTCGATGAAGACGCCGATGTCATAGGTCTTAGCTACCTTTCCGGTGAACATCTTGTTTATACCCCCAAGATCGTCGATGAAATGAGAAAATCAGGGCTTGACGATGTTCTGCTTGTCGTGGGCGGCTCCTTTCCGCCGGAGGACGTACCGGTAATGAAAGAGATGGGTGTGGACGAGGTATTTCGAGGGGGGTCGCTAACAGAATCCATAGTCGACTACATCAAGAAAAATACTCGGGGAAAAAGCTGATCCATGGCAAAGAAGACGCCTGATAACCCCGATGAGATGGCGCAGAAGCTCCTTGCCGGCGATCGTCGGGCAGCGGCTCGAATGATCACTCTTATTGAAAATCAGTCTGAGAAAAGCAGCCAGTTTATGAAGCTGGTCTATCCAAATACCGGCAAATCCATGGTCATAGGACTGACCGGGTCTGGCGGCAGTGGCAAATCCAGCCTGATCAATCATTTGATCCGGCAGTACCGAGATCAAGGCAAACGAGTTGGTGTGGTGGCAGTGGATCCGAGCAGCCCATTTTCAGGTGGAGCGCTTCTTGGAGATAGAATTCGATTCCAGGCCCATTCGATGGATGATGGGGTGTATATACGGTCCATGGGCTCGCGTGGTTACCTGGGTGGGTTGGCCAGGTCCACAAACGACGTGGTCCGGATAATGGAGGCCATGGGTAACGATGTGGTGATCGTCGAGACTCTCGGGGCCGGACAGGATGAGGTAGACATTATCCACGTAGCCCAGACCTGCGTACTGGTTTTGACTCCAAATATGGGCGATGACATTCAAGCTATGAAGGCGGGTATCATGGAGATTGCTGACATAATCGTGCTGAACAAGGCGGACCTGGACGGGGCCATCTCATGTCTTCACAGCCTGGAAGCGACTATTCAGTTGGGCATTAGCCGCAAGGAAGGTAGTTGGACGCCACCGCTGATCCCAACGGTGGCGTCTGCAGCAAAGATAGAAGATCTCCAAGGTATCAACGAACTGGTGAAAGCCATCAATGATCATCAGGAATACCTTCATCAAAGCCATGCCATAGATGAGGTTCAAACAAAGCGAATTGAGCAGGAGCTTGGACTTGTGTTCAAGGACGAAGTCCAGAAGTTCATATTCAAAGGGCTGAAGGGCACAGGCAAGAAACAACAATACATCAAGGCAATCTTTGACGGTAGGACTGATCCTTACTCGGTAGTTGAAGAAGTCCTTAAAACTTTCTTGAAAGAAGGATCCAAGGTCAAGGAAACAATCAGTTCAAAACAACAGATCTAATCCTTGGCATCGTCTAAGTCGCAATAAATATTGGGTGTTGTAAGATTCCAGGTTTCAGGGGCAAACCGTACGCCAAATGAGTCTCAAATGATTAATCACTCCGATCATGGTTACGTGTTTGCACAGACAGGGTATTCATTAACTCTTGTTTTCAACTGAGGGAAAGGAGTTCCTCAATGGAGAATCTCGGGAACCAAGACCGGTTACGATATGCTTACGTAATTACGTGCTTTTCTGTTCAATTTCCTGCCAGCGGAAGCAATCCACCGTATGGTCGTTGACCATTCCAACAGCCTGCATGAAGGCATAGCAGATCTTGTTTCCCACGAAGGAGAAACCTCGCTTCTTGAGGTCCTTACTCATGGCCTCAGACTCTTTTGTTGAAACCGGCGCCTCGGAAAACCTCTTCCATGAGTTTCTTATTTGTTTGCCACGCACGAATCTCCAAATATAGGAGTCAAAGGTTCCAAACTCGTCACGGACTTTAAGAAACTCCCTGGCATTGCGAACAGCCGCCTCAATTTTGAGCCTGTTACGGACGATGTCTCGTGAAGCCAGAAGTTCTTCAACTTTGTGCTGATCGTAGGAGGCGACGATGTCTGGCGCAAAGCCGTCGAAGGCTTTTCGGTACCCTTCACGCTTACGCAGAATGGTTACCCAGCTCAGACCAGCTTGGGCTCCTTCGAGAACCAGAAATTCGAAGAGCAACCGGTCGTCGTGAACGGGCACACCCCATTCCGTGTCATGGTATTGCTGTTCCAAAGGGCCTGTGTCAGCCCATGCGCAACGAATTGGCACTGACTTATGCCTCCATTAGGTTGAATTGTGAGACTCACTTGCCATTCCGACAGTTCAAATGTCAAGCAAATCCCATATACGTTCTTGGAGCCAACGGATCTCTGAGTATTCTTGAACACGGACATCTAATGATGGCTACTACCTGAGAATGCAGGGGTTATGCCGAACCCCTGTTGAATGGGAACCCGCATAATTCGATAGAGCGACAGAGAAGCGTATCCTCTTTGAACCGACTATCTGATATACTATAGAAAAGGAACTGAACATTGCTAGCCCATCCGGACACACAAGCGCACAAGATTCGAGCGGCTGTTCTGCGTAAGGGGGGTTGCCCTTTGAACATAGAATCCCTCGAACTTGAAGGTCCTCGGGAAGATGAGGTTCTGGTGCGAATCGTTGCTTCCGGAATCTGTCGTACCGATATAGATTTCTGCGAGGACTGGGCTTCCACTGACACCCCGGTGGTTCTGGGGCATGAGGGCGCTGGAATAGTAGAAGAGGTTGGGAAGCGGGTGAAGGTCTTCACGCGTGGCGATCATGTCGTGCTCTCTTACCAGTCCTGCGGCCACTGCCGACAATGCCGAAGTGAACACCCCACAGACTGTGAACACTTCTACGAGCTGAACTTTGGTTTTGCCCGCCTGGACGGTAGCAATGCAATGCATCGCAGTGGCGTGCGAGGGCACTTTTTCGGCCAGTCTTCGTTCGCCACTCACACCCTTGCCACTAAGCGTAACCTCGTGAAGGTTCCCCGAGACTTACCCCTGGAGATTTTGGCTCCGCTGGGTTGCGGTATGCAGACCGGAGCCGGTACCGTAATAAACTCCTTGAAGGTCTCGAAAGGGTCAAGCATCGCTATTTTCGGTACGGGGACTGTTGGCCTTGCTGCGGTCATGGCGGCTCGCATCGTGGGGGCCACGACGATCTTTGGGGTAGACATCAAGCTCAATCGGCTTGGAGTAGCCCTGGAGTTGGGCGCTACCCATGTGATCAATAGTCATCATGATGACATCGCCTCGAGCATTACCGATGTCACGGGTGGTGGCGTTGATTTTGTGGTTGAAACCACGGGCAATCAGAAGATGCTACACCTCGCGATTCAGGTATTGAATCCACTTGGCGCTTGCGGCTTCCTCGCCGGAAGCGGTAGCGCAAACTCTCTGACAAGAGGGAGAAAAACTCTCAGTATAATCCAGG
>WSSedB1CaDRAFT_10000821_pt1 | contig 12705 bp, 15 predicted proteins | sample WetSurSB1Cattail_FD_9460 | JGI IMG/M metagenome (IMG submission 9460)
AGCACATGTAAACGGCGCAACTAGCGAAAAAAACCGAATTGCTTCACCGTTAGAATCCACATGCTTGATAGGGTCTATCAAGCGTTCTGTAAGAGGATTTATATAAGTCCCTCCTGCTTTTAAAAGGTCATCAAATCTTGGTAATGGAACCTGATTGCTATTGCCTTCTGCCAACCATCGTCTAACATACTGTTCACATCCATATACATAGGCAGATTCTGCCGTAAAAAAGCCTTTAACTTCTATTTTTTTTTCTTGCTGCATTATCCAAAACACTTGCTCTAGTGTATCTAAGATACTAAAACCATTTTCAAAAATCACTGTCATAATCATAAATTCCCCCCCTTATTTTATAACGCCATCTAATATTTCTTGAATTTTTTCTTGTCGCAGCACCAGCATTCTTTTTCGCTGGCCTTTCTTAGATTTTTTTAGGTATTCAGTTTTTCCTGAAGGCGGTTCCATCCCAACGGAAATCCCCTTTTCGTAAAGCAGTTTCCTTAACTTGGGCGAAGTGATCAAATACGTTTTTCCCTGTTTCACCCAATAATTTTGGACAAGATGCTCTGCATCTTCGTAACGAAACCACAAAGTATCTGTAGCCTCTTCGCGAAAGCCAATATATCCGCTTTCATTATGCGTATAAACATCTTCTGAATCTGCCAGACCCGCTTTATCCCGCGTTCCAAGAACCTGCATTAATGCGTACACGAACATCAATTCCGGCTCTAACGAGTCTTTCTCTTCCTGGTTTTTTAGCATTTCGTTCACTATTACACAATCAACATCTGCCATATGTTTCAACAATTCCGGATTGGTAACACCACACCAATCTAAATACTTTCGAATGATCTCCGCCATCATCAGTAAATTAATGGTGGCATCCCGAACCCTATCTTTTTTTATGAGCAAAGTATATTTTTCGCGATAATCGCCAAGTTTACCCCGCACGAAATCAATAATCTGCTCACCATGAATTCTTAAAAATTCAATGAACAGTGCAAAATAATTGCGCATTATTTGCGGTTTTTCCTGAAATCTCCTGAGAATCTTGCCATCAAAGCTAGTTGCATCAACCGAAACAGTAATCATACGATATTGGCTTGATGCGGATAGTGCCGGATTATCTTCACCAGTAACTACAAGCGTTGAACGAAATTGTCTATCAGCAACAACACCATTTTTGCTATTTGACATTTTTGAAGGCGGCGTCGAATCACCAATAGCTCGAATCGCAGCTTCAAATAAAACATTATCAGCCTGCTTTTTCTGTTGTTCTGAGCATGAATAGTCATCCAGTAAAACAGTCTGGTCCCGAAACGTTGAAAGTGCAGTATAGAGTGCTGGCTTTGTTGTCCCAAAAGACAACATCTTTTTTTCTGTCCGAGTTTCGAACACGGCACAAAGGTTCAGCATAAAGCTCGTCTTGTAGGAACCTGATGCCCCACAAACAAATAGAACACTTTCAAAATCATGATTTGCCTTTTTAACAAAAAATTTCGTATACGCAAAATGTGCAAAAACAAATGGAACAATAGCTGCTGCTTCGAAGTTTCCTATCTCCAAAAAGCTGATACCTTGTTCAACTATTTGGGTCCTATTAATAATGGATGCAACATCGGGGAAATCATATTCCTTATAGGCATCATCTTTCCCAATTGCAAAACACAAATTACCATTAAGTTCAGTCCACCCTGTCTGCATAATTTGAAGTTCTTCTTCCCAGCTTTTTTTGCACTGACTATAAACCTCACTGAGATATTTTTCTAAAGCATCTTTCCCGCCTGCACTAAGATATAACTCCGGGAATTTTTTCTTTATAAATAAATAAACCTGTTTATATTCATTTATTGGCACCACAATAAATTGGGGTGTATCCCAGCCATCATAATACAACTGGCATTTTATTTCATATGTGGTTTTTTCTTCATCAGCCCAATATCTTTTGATGACTGCTATCACACGAAGGCGCATATTCGTTAGGCAACTGCTTTCATTTCCGTCCTTTATGGCAAAAACACCTTTGTTCTTTTCGCGAAAATACTCTGGCACTTCTAGCATATCTAGTCCATCAGTAGCACTACCAATCTGTATTTTCCCCGCAGCTTTTACTTCACTAGAATGTATCTTTATTTCCCATTTCTTGTTATTATTACATGCACAGATGGGGTATAAAGGTTGAATGTTACAGCCTTTACAAATAAGATCATTTTTTGATATTTTCGTTACTGCCGTCGTTTTTGACAGTTCAATATTGAGTTCTGGTGAAGATCTCAATATTGGCTGTACCATACTTTTTTCTATTTCTGTCGTTTTACCAGAATAAGGCTTTATACTGCTAGTCTGTTTTATTTTAGTCAAAAACTTTTTATTCATATTCATCCTCCTCTTGCCAGTCGTCCGGTGTCCACATTTTAATCAAAGGAAGACCGTACTGTTGCAGAACCTGATTGGCCCATATCTTATGGCAAAATACTTGTTTTTTTTTGATTTGTAGTTTTTTTCCATCCAAAGGTGATCGACTGCAAATCACAACATGCATATGGGGATGGGGGATACAATGAATCCCCCATACGAATATTGCATTCAGCTTACGCAGATAATCGCATTCCCGGCTCCCTACTTCCAATACCTGAAAGGGATCAAGCAGCCCAGCCTCGAAATCCAATAGCAGATGATAAAATAGCCGTGAACCGCTAAACTCGTATAATTTATGCAACACAAGAAAAGACTCGCATGCCTTTTCAAAGCAAACACCATACGCACCAACCATAAGTTCTTGTGGCAGTTGTTTTCCCTGCCAAATTTGTTTTGCTGGATCATCAATATATAGAATTTTTTGCTTTAATTGGAACTTTTTATCAAAGTTCCCAGAAAAGTATCGCAAGATCGGCATACCAATTCACACCTTTCTTTTAACTGATTAAGCTCCGTTGAATTCAAAAAAGACAACCTATCCAATGCCAGCCTAATCAAGTAAAGTTCTTTGTATATCTGATGGACTTCTGGAAAAATCAACACTTTTCGCTTTTTTATAACTTCTATAAGAAAACAATTCATTGATTTTTCTGCTAAATCAGCCTGCCTGCGCAGATGTAAATACATTGGCATTGGAACCGTCAAGGGAATTCGCTTAGTTGAAGTCATTTTTAATCTCCCTCGAATAAATTATGTGATTGAATCTTCTTTGCATTGATCGACAGCTTGTAGCTTCCGTTTTTTTTAATGATGTACGGATAAGGTGCCTTCTGCAACGCCCATTGATACATTTGATTCATTTGATTGATCCTTTCAACCAGCTGGTTTAAGAGTTCTGGATCATTTTTTACGCTGTGCAACTCTTGGCAGATTTCTTTCAAAGCGGTCGCAAACTCAGTAAACCCAGGTATGATCTTTACGTGTTTTCTTTTCAGAAGGCTAAAGATCAATCGATTAAGTGAAACACCCGCTAAATCGGATCGATCTACTAATTCGTTGCAGAGCTCTTCTGGAATTCGTACGGATAACCGTTTCCATTTTACAATTTTCTTTTTACGCATGAATCAAATCCATCTCCTTTTGGACCAAACATCCTATCTATGATCCTTATGTTTTTTGCATTTTGGAACTGTTTCAGTATATAATGGTTTCCTATTCAAAAACATGTCTTTAAAGTCGCAAATTTTCGTTAATCGAATAGAAAAATCTTCTTCCTTAAACGATCTCGTCCCATAGAGTTTCACGTAAAGATTTTACATACATGCGCTTAAACCTATCGATTCATACAAAGCCTAGAATTATTCAGCCATTAATTGAGCCATATTACATGAGGCTATTGCAGTAACCGTTTTTTCGCTGGCAACAACCTTTCGTTTTATCTGTTTTTACATTCCTATAAAATCCACATACTAAAAAGAGTACACAATTTTAACTGTCAAGCAGTTAGACTTGTGTACTCTTTTATTTTTTTCTACGCAACTTGAGGCAATGAATGAAACCGCCGCTTAAAGCAGCAGCTTGTCTTATTATTGCAGCTTATTCGCACTATAGGCTAAAACCAACAGCATATAACATGCGTGCTCTGATAACCTCACTTAACTTTATACTTTATTATTTTCTCTTTCCATAAGCTTAAAAAAAGTTAACTTATATGTACGTTGAATTACATCTGCTTTTTTCTTTTTCTCCACATCATCGCCTTCTTTAAAAAAATTTATGCCTATTAGTATTTTTTCAAAGAAGCTATCTTGATTAATTGGCATAAGATTAGGTATGTATTTTTTGCCAACCATACAAAATTCTTTTAATTTTCCATATATTTTTTTTAATATCAATTGATAAGATAAGTTCTGTGGGTCTGGATACATAAATATAATTTGTAAACTATTCAGCAGAAAGTTAACTTGGCCTTCAAAAGATATATCTTTGACATCATAAGTTTGCCACTCCATAATCTCCCTCACTGAAATCGATTTTGAATCCGTAAGAAAAGTTGTATCCTTATATTTCAACTTTTTCCCTTTTTCATAAAGCACAATAACAGCAATTATATCTGTCACTGAAAAAAATTTCACACTATTGCCTTCTACTGTTTCACAATATTTTAAAATACACTTTTTATGATTGCACATATGGTCCTTTATGTTTCGTTGAGCTATACCCATCTGTTTGAATAAATTTTTAATTTTTTCAATATTATCAGTAATAAAGCGTTCAATATTATTAGATGAAACAAGCTCTGTCCCAGAAAAATTAGCCTGTATAAATTCTGCACTTTTAATAAATTCATCCCACGTAAAAGTTGAAATTGTATTATCAAAAAATTTTTCACTATCAGCTAGTATTCTGTATTCTTGCAATAGCATTATTTTAAAATAACCAGTATAAAAAAAATTTCTCCCCTTCATTTGATCTTTATCTTCTATCAATATTTCATTAAGATGTCTTTCCATCTCAGGACTTTTGCCTTCCAAAGAAATTCTTAAAACTGCTTTTAACGTTTCGCTTATAACACGCTGCGTATAAACGCAAAAAAAAGCGTATCTTGCTTCAATATCAAAGATATCAGGTTTTAGCAATTCAAGACGAAACAAATCAACAATATTTTTCATGGCATTTTTATAATTCTCTGCATTAAAATTTTTAATACGTTTATTTGTAGTCTCGCCTTTTAAAAACCTCATTTTTCCATCAAGTATTTCATTAAACAATCTTTTATTTGCATATATAATTTTGCAGCAATAAACCAATTTCAATATTTTTAGATATTGAAATTTCTGTTCATCGCTCATACCATCAAAATCTATACTTATAGCAAATAACTGTTTTGCTTGCTTTTCCAACGCTCTAGGAAATTCATCTATTTCATGATAACTATTATTTTTAATTTGTTCCTTATTCTTTTGTAAAATAGAATTAATATCCTCAACCAGTGATGATTTAGTTGGAAATCTGCGCACCATTGGTTCTTCTGTAGCAATATATCCCATTCTTATTTTTTTAGCTTCTTCATATGCAATTTTAAAAGATTTACCAAAAGCGTATATACCTTGTGTACACAGCACATAGACCAGATTATCATACTTCTTTTGTAGTGTCATATTCACTCCACCTTATAAAAACTTATAATCATCATTTTATCTTATTTTCTATATATTGTATATAAACTCACCTTGTTCACATAATATAAAAATGAATTTTATCTTTTATCTCGTTTTCGCTCAATGTAGCGAATGCGAATTGAGCGAAAACGAGATAAGAGTAGGCTTTGCCTACTCTTATCTCTTCTCTTTTACTATTATGTTATATACAATTTAAAATAAAATAAGCAAAAACAATCATCTTTAATCAAAAATACAGTTTATCATTTTATACTTCTCCAGCCGTCAAGCACATAATTCCAGCTTTTATCAGCTTTCGTTACTTCTTTATGTAGTTGCAAGAATTATATTCGCTTCCATAAACTAGGCACAGTTTCTTACTTTATATCTAGAACTCCTTTTATTTTTTGTAGTAAAGCATATTGTGTCCTTCATTATTGGTAAGGTGCATAATTTTATACCCTTCTTTAGCAGGGAACAACATGGAAACTTTATTTCTCCCATTCAAAATTATTTCTATATTTAAGTCTTGCCCCATAGAACCACTAATCTTGTTTACAGTATATGAGTTTTTACCAAAATTTATTTTATCGAATGTAACAATGTTTCCGTTATTGGTTTCCCATTGGCCATATACTTTTAAAAGAAATATATTATCCGGCCTGGGTTTATCAGCATTGGCTACTGATTGAACTTCATGATCATCACCATTATCATCAGATTTCGTCTTCAATGCTTCAACTCCCGAATGCTTTTTATAGTATTCATCGTATACTTTTGAAATTAATGCTGCTGAAACGAATTGATTTTGATCTATATCATTAAAAGCCAACGCACCTACGGTAAAAGTACCACCATCCCCTAAAACAAATTGTTGTCTTACATTAATTTCCTTTTCTTTATATTGGCAATTGCCACTGAATTCGATTATTTCCTTACCATCTTCACTGTCAAAGTATTTCCATTGGACATTGCTGAAAAATCCATCATATGCTTCACTGATCTTTACGTCAGGGTGTTCATCCAAATGCCCATCTCGCACAACATTGGTTCTCGGATCGAGGCTGGTTAAAACATTAGCTTTATCATCACCGCCACAGCCTGCCAGTAAAAGTATTATAAAAATGGTCAGAAAAAAAACTTCCCCTAGTTTGTTTGTCATTTGATTAACTCCTCACATCATATGTTTTACAGATAAACGTCTTCTAAATGACGTTTTTGCTTGTATTACCTGTTTTTAAATTTCTGCATTAAAACTATATTTTCCTATTCACAAACAAAAACCAGCTATACATTCCTGTACAACTGGCCTTTGTTGCAAGTACAGACTCCGATTTGCTTGCGAAGCAATTTCCTGACACCATTATACTCATCAAAAATATCCATATCACCACTTTTATCTTTTGCATTTTGAATCACCTTATCCTTTTCTTTTTACAGCTGATTCAAAGTTGGCTAAGTCATTACTACCTTAATGACTGCACGCCCAGGCACCTATACCCATCCGTTATTTTTGATTCATTGATTGAAAACTATTTTTATTCGCAACCCATATATGTGGATACGCCATTTTCATCCTTGCTGTTCATACCAGCTAGTGTTTTTAAGCTTGCAGCAAATGCAAAACATTGCTTTTTTGCTGATTTGCCTGTGCCAGCATACTCTGACCTGCCTGCAGTAAAACACGCTGTTTCGTATAAGCAACTATTTCTTTTGCCATATCCGCATCGCAAATAACACTTTTTGCACGGGTCATATTTTCAGTTTCCGTTGTAAGATTATCGCCCATTTTTTCCATCCGCTGCTGATAGGCACCAGCCAAAGTCACTTGATTGAGTGCATACTGCAAAGAAGTATCCAGTCGTCTTACAGCCACTTTTGCTTTGTCTCTTGTATTGAGCTGTAATAAATCAATACCTAACGCTTTTGGTGTCATTGCATTCAAATAAAAATTGGTTACTTTCCCCGCGGTACTATCCGTCTGCATCTGTAGAGGATTGAGCGGTGTATTCGGTACTACCGTTCCATCATAAGCAAGTGTGTTAGAAAAAACGGAAACGCTTCCTAGCTTGCCATTTTTTAAGCCATTTTGCCCGAAGGGGGCCGAATCTGCATCCGTCAAGCTGCCGCTGCAATTGCTTATGGTAAGTTCATTTACACGGCCCTTTCCTGCCCCACAGCCAACAGGTGCGCCATAGTCTGTCGTTTTTCCTTCAAGCTCAGCATCCCTAATAATCAATTGATCCAGTTGCCCTCCATCACCCGTGCCAATTCCTGCACCAAGTCCGGAACCATACACACTAAAGGTTCCGCCTTGCAATGTCAGACGCTTTCCTATTGCATTTGCATTGGTTCCGATTCCTGCACCATAACTGCTGAGACCTCCATTCGTAATTTTAAGAGTGTCACTGTTTTTTACCGTCAGTTCATCTCCCATATCGACGACCGCAACACTGCTGTAGTTTTTTTCTACATTTAAAAGACAATCGCCAGCTGTATGTAAAACATTCCCCGTTCCAGTGAATTTTACAACGCTGCCACTTGTTGTAGTATTTTGAATGGTTACACTCGACAGCCAAAGATTCATACCCTCGGTTGCACAATTTATATGGACTTCACTCAAAGAACTTACTCCAGCCGGTTTTAGTAAAACATTTGAAGCCTCTACATTAATAGTTCCATTATACCCGTCCGCAATTGAATATACTCCGTCCGCCGAAATCGTCAGAGTTCCTGCACTCTGACCTATGATCACTGTTCTTCCTGTTGGTTTATCTACCGTATCAACATCCAAAAGCTCCCCGTTTCGATAGCTTCCATCCAGAAGTACTTTGCCGTTAAAATTAGCCTCTGCCGAGATATCTTCAATCTCTGCCAGTTTGCTGGAGAATTCCTTTTGTATGGTTTGACGGTCTTGTGTGGTATAAATTCCATTGGCTGCCTTTACGGCAAGTTCTTTCATGGTTTTTAAATTTTCCACGATATTTTGCATGGCACTTTCCGCCGTTGCCATAAGCGAAGAACCATTTTCTTCATTTTGTTTCGCCTGTGCCAACGCACGAATCTGAACCCGCATTTTTTGAGAAATGGCATAGGGTGCAGGATCATCACCTGCTGACGTTATCTTTTTACCCGAAGCGAGCCGTGCTGCACTTTTGCTTTCTTTGCGCTCAGTTTTATGCAGGACCGAAAGCAGTCCCATTTCATTTTGCTGTATAGAAACGGACACCGTTCATCACCGCCTTTGCCTATTTATGTTTCTGTCCGTTTTTTTGCCTGCTCACTCTCCTTTATAAAATCCAGTACTCGCTGCTGCCTCGCCAGAAGCATCGTTTAAAAAGTCACCACCATACAAATAAGCGTAGCACAGATTGACTGTGACAAACGAACTTACTTCGTAACCATAAGGTGCTCTGTTTAAATCCAAATATGTTCATTTAGGATTGTTCGTTGTCCAGATCCAAGCTTCCCTTGTGCTTTTATTAACCAAAAAATGCATTGGTTTGCTGCTTTCACTGACCGTATCCGTATCTTCCTGACATGATGCTGTAAGAACGTTAAACCGCAAAGTTGTAGTGTCTTCCTGTACAATATAAATAGATGAGAGATCTACATATACTTCTATACCCTGATGGGCATAAATTGGCCGATACTTTGCGTTATACGCTGGTGCTCCCTCAAAATAAGCCTGACACGGATTCACACTTAGACTAATACTCAATCCTATAAAAGTCGTTAACAAAAATCTTACCAACTGTTGATATTTCAAGCTGTATTCCATCGATGACTTCTCCCTCTACATTTTATAAATTTTTCAGCTGCATTATATCTGCTTTCCTGTACCAAAAACCTTCATACCAATCGCTATGGGTATAGATATCCACCCCAGCAATGCGGCCCAACAAATTTTATCAAGAATAAACTGCTGCCAGCTGAATACATACACCGTCTGCATGTGGAAAATTCGATGTTTACAGAACGAGTTCGCTTTTGCACCACCGATTAAGTAAAGTATGAAAAATATAATACTCATGATCTGCCTCCATTCTTACAGATTTCGTAAACTTCCCGTTTCTCTGTCTCCTGCAATTTTGTATAGATCGATTTCATGGTATTCGTAGGAAATCTCTGCTTATTTTACATTTTTAATTACTTCAACCGCAGGATTTATTTGCAGTATATGTTCTACTAAGTCATTCACTGCAGAAAAGTTCGCGATATCTCTAAGCATGCACAATCCTCCATTTTTCAGACTGATCGTAACATTACGTTCATGAAAACAAGTCAGCAAAGCAAAAACATAAGCGCCTGTAATGCCACCTGTAAACGACATTCCCAAAACCCCAATAGCAATAAGGATTTTCGTCCTTCCATGTACTTTCTTTTTATATTCAATTTTTTCAATATCATTAATGTTATATTCATAGATCGTCTTTTTCCCATGAAACAGAAAAAAATGCCGTTTGTGCTTGCTGACTGTCATGTGCCCGGCTGCATCCACTGTAACGTCATTAAACCCCTGTCCAAAATGCCCTCCAAGAATAAAGGGCCTTTGGATTTCCGGCATAACAAATTTAGTTTCTACTGATGTTGCTTCTATTTCATTGCTCATCTTAAGTATCTCCTTTTAATTTTCATCATTCGTTTTATTTTGCAGATGACGAACCGGCATCTGATGTACGATTAACATTTTTTTCATTTTGAAATTCTCTCTTACTTACTTTATAAAAATATCTTTCTCCTTTTTTTACAAACAGAAAACCAGCCCTGCATCGCTGCATGCTGGTATTCTCCTGTATGTAGAAACTTACTCTTGCTGCAGCTTATTCCAATGGATCTTCTTTTCCTGTTCATCAAATGTTACCAACATCGAAAGTTCTATTTGAAGTCCTTCTGCGATTTCCATAAGCATTGACAGGGGAATATTGTTATTGTATTTTCCCCGTTCAATCCGGCTGATTGAACTTGCACTAATATGAATCCGCTGTGCCAGCTGCTCCTGCGTCAGGTCTCGTAACCGACGATAATAGGCAACTTTCTGGCCAATTTGTTTGTACATAAAGGCATTCAATTCAACCATCCCCCTTGTGGTATTTCTGCCTTTTTCTAGTATGACATATTTTTACAGCATGCTGTCCGCCTAGACCGGACGGATATTCGCATGAATCTGCCAAAGTTGCTGATTTAGCAGTCGATTTTTGTTCTGTCAGGCCGCTCCCTGTGCTTTTTTCTGGCACTGCATGCACAAAGGTCTGCCAAATTTCTTTAGAGATACGTTTCTTACACCCGGTGTAAGTTTGAAGCCGCATGTACTGCAAATACTTACATCATTTTGTAATGTTTGGTTCTTTTGAACAGGCACCAATGTAATTTCATCCGTCTTGGCATCTGCTTCTGGATCATCTCCGGTGCTTACCAGCATGGTAATCAGATAAGCGTACTTCAAAGCGGCAGTTTGTGCCTTCATGACCGCTTTATCGCCACCGTCCTGACCTGTACCAATCCCTGAAAAGGATACAGATTCCCCGCTGTCCACATCGATCAGCGTAATGTCAATTTTCACCGTAACCATGTGTTCTATAGTTCCTTTGGCGGTCGTTACATCTGCCTGCTGTAGAATCTCGGGTACTGCCACCGAACACAATTTTTGTTTTACCAGCGCTGTATTGATTTTTTCCAAAACTTCCGCGGATGTTGCATAGCGATAATGGTGAAACTCATTGGTGCCTGTCTTTTGAATATACCTGCATTCCTGCATGACCTGTACTAGTTTTTTTGCTATTTTTTGCATGCGTTTTCCTCCTGTAAAAAAATCCCGCTGCTTTTTTCGCCGCGGGATTTATATTTATATTCAATTTCATTTTTATACATGGTTTCATAATCAGCCAGCTTTCGATAAGGATTTCCCGTTTTTAATCTTTGCACCATATGGGCATTGATTGGCTACACAGCAATAGTCTTTGCACTTTCTGCCGTTCCAGCGTTCCTTGGATTTACAAAGTGACGGAAGTTTTTTTGTTTTTAAAGCCTGTTCTAAAGCATTGGCTTTTGCTGCAAAGTAGCGATTCATCCAGCGATCACTTATTTTTTGTATTGGAATCAGATAAATAGACTGATCAATGCCGCGCTCACTGGCTACTCGAAGATTGTTATCCCGGCACATGGCTTGAATTACCATTTTATTGACTTTAAAGCCTTGTTTTTCCAATAGCATACGGTAATAGTTTAATTGCAAGGCCCATTCCATAACCATCTTCACTCCGTCATAGCACCATTCTTTTCTGGATTTAGGCAAGCCTTTTCTCACCCCGGTTTTAAAGACTTCCCCGGTTGGTACATCGATCTTATAGTGCCCTAACGCTTTCATGATTTTATAGGAACTGGTAACTTTAATATCGCCCAGGACACCTTCATCGTGATCGATAATCTGCCCATATAAATCAAACTTACCGGAAGTAATTTCATCTTTCAAGCGAATTTCGCTGAGCATATTGCCTTCGGTATAGCCTTCGTTGATTGTATGAACAGCACTTCCATGAATCGCATAGACCGCGTCCTGCGGTTTTTCTGCATAGGCAGTAATTTTCTTTAAATAAGCTTCTCTGGTGCCGCCAATCAATTCTGTAACGGATGGTTCACTCAAGCCCCGATCGGATGATTTGGCAATAGCCCGCAGCGTCGGCAGGAACATACATCTTTGACGACAGGATTTTAAACAACTTTCGATTGTGACAGTTTTTCCACTTGGACAGATAAAATATTTGGCTGGCATACGGTTTGACCTCCTTTATTTTCTTGTGTTTTATGCGTAATTTCAATTGATCCACATACTATATTTTCTTTCATATCCAGCGTAACCTGCATTTGCTGCGCAGCGGCAAAAAGGTTCTCTGCTAAAACTTTGGCCTGGATATAATTAAGCGTGAGACTAATATTTTGCCCGAAATCTATTTGCAAATCAATACCAAGCACTTGATTCCATTGATAGATTTTGGCCTGAATGGCTTTGCTTTCTAAACATTTCGTTATCCACATGATATCCACACCTTTCTGTTCCTATCTTGCCATCGAAATGACGTTTGTAATATTTTTCATGGATATGTCGTCATCTGCGGAACGAGTTGTC
>WSSedB1CaDRAFT_10000822_pt1 | contig 12692 bp, 18 predicted proteins | sample WetSurSB1Cattail_FD_9460 | JGI IMG/M metagenome (IMG submission 9460)
TTATCACGCAGTAATAACTAAAGGAATCTATAAAAGAAAAAGGTATTGCATAAAGTGAATGGAATATATTATAATAAGAGTAAGAAGTTTCCAATTGGCAGTTTTATGTGGGGATGTAGCTCAGCTGGGAGAGTACTTGAATGGCATTCAAGGGGTCAGGGGTTCGAACCCCCTCATCTCCACCAATGAAATCAAGGGTCGTGCTTGTGGGGCACACCATCAAGTGATTATTAATATGGGCACAATAGAGGCTGAGCAGCGTAATCTCTATTGTGCCTTTTGTTTTGCTTTTTTATCAAGTGCTGGGTAAAACCATAAAGCGAATTTTTAGCGAGGGGATTTCCCCTCGCTGTTTTTATGCAAACATATAAAGTATCTGATTTTTCATTCGGTTAAAGTTCTGACACGGATTTTAAGTGGTTTAATACCGCTTAGATTCGTGTATTTTTTTAGCGGGAGATGGTTATAAAAAAGTAACTAAGTAATAAAAAAGTGCCTTCTTGTAGGATGTAACCTTTTACACCTATAATATCTACAAAAGCAGATATGTAAATATATATATTGCTAAAAGAAAGAGGGATTGAATATTATGCCAATGATTCAAGTAAAACTTACGACACCAGTCAGTGCGGAGCAGGATGCAAAATTGCATATGGCTTTGACAAATGCGGTAGTAGATATCTTCCATAAGCCAATTGAATATGTAATGGTTCATGTGGAAAAAGAAGCCGATCTATGGATGGCCGGACAGAAGCTTAGCAAGGGTGGTTATCTTTCAGCCAGCCTCATGGGGAATATGAAGAACGATGAGTGTGATGCCTTCACGGCTAAGGTTTGTGAAATTTTCAAGAATGAATTTGACATTGAGGGTGCACAGGTCTATACCACATTTCAGTCGATTAATCAGTGGGGCTGGGATGGAAAAATACTATAATCGTAAAAAATGGAGGAAATACAATGTTTGCTGTTTTTGCAAAATGTGAAGTCATTCAAGGCAAAGAAGAAAAATTCAAGGAATTAGCACATAATTTGGCTGAAAAAAGTCGTCAGGAAGCAAATAATATCAGCTATGATATTTTGACGGAAGCACATAGTGGTACAAACAAATATTTTTTTCTTGAGAAGTGGCAGGATCAGCTTGGGCTCGATGCGCATATGAAGATGGATTATTTTGTCAGCACAATTGAGGCCGTCAATCATATCATTAAGGGTGAATTGGAAATACATGTCTATGAAACAGTTTGAAGGAATGAATCCCATTGAGATCAGTAAAAATCTAGCGAATGAAACCAGGATGAATATATTGTATTGGTTAAAAAAACCTGACGAAAATTTTCCACCGCCCTCAATCTGTGATGTAAAAGATTGGCGTGATGGAGTCTGCGTGCAGGTTATCCAGGAGAAGACGGGCATATCTCAGTCCGTCTTCTCCTGTTACCTTGCGGCAATGCAGCGAGCTGGTCTGCTGAGTTCTTATCGCAGTGGTAAATGGACCTATTACAAACGCAATGAAAGAATCCTTCAGGAATTTGCTGCCTTCTTACAAGAGGAGTTATAAGCAAATTTATTTTTTAAACAATCATATCTTCATTTTTAGATATGTAAATTTAATAAGGAGTGTTAAGCTATGCATTTTTCAAGTGGTATTAATCGTCCACCTTACGAAGCACAGGATGCCTATCTGCAGATTACGTCTGGCTGCAGCCATGGCAAGTGTGAATTCTGTACATTTTATAAAGAAAGTCCATTTAAACTTTCGCCTTTGGCAGAGATTGAACAGGACATACAGGAATTGAAAGATTCTCGGTGGCAATTCGACCGTATCTATTTGCAAGGGGCGGATCCATTCATCCGTACATATGAAGATCTTATGCAAATAGCAGGTATGATCCATAGGTATTTGCCGCAGGTTACGAGTATTGGCGGCTATGCCCGTGTAGATAATTTACGCAATAAGACCGTAGAACAATTGAAAAATCTGAAAGATACGGGTTACAGCTATTTCTATTTTGGTATGGAAAGCGGGGACAACAAGCTGCTCGATCGAATGAATAAAGGCTATCATTCGGATACGGTTATAGAGCAGTGTCGCAAGATGGATAAAGCTGGAATGCTTTATATCGGTAATTTTCTTGGTGGTCTTGGCGGCCATGACTGGGGGCTTGATCATGCCCGTCAAACGGCTGGTGTCTTAAATGAACTGCACCCGGCACTGGTTTATGCATCCGAGCTCACATTATTCTCGGATACGCCATTATCAAAAGATGTGGATCGGGGTGAGTTTGCGGAAGCCAGCGAACTAGAGCGTCTCGAGGAGATGCAAGAATTTATTCGTTGCTTAAAAACACCAACGGTGTTTAAAGCAGAACACGTGACGATTCCGGTTCCTATCTACGGTAAAATACCTGAAGATAAAGAGAAAATGATTGCCAAGCTGCAGAAAGTTATGGATATTCAGGATGAGAACAGTCTGAAAAATTATCGAGCAGGTGTTAGGAGTCTATAAGGTGGTGTCAGAGATTGATTCTTTATTTTAGTGCAACAGGCAACAATAAATATGTTGCAGAGCAATTAGCAGCGGCTGCAAACGATAAAATTATCCCGTTAAGGCAGTTGGTAAGAAACAGGCTGTATCAGTTAAAGCTAGCGGATGGTGAGAGCTTTGGTGTTATCATGCCAACTTACTGGGAAGGTTTGCCATCCATTCTGCTGGATTATTTGGAAAAAGCAACGATAGCGTTGGAGGGAAAAAACCATTACTGCTATTTTGTTGCAACATATGGATGTGATTATGGGAATATTCTTTCGACTGCGCAGAAGGCATTTCAGGCGAAGGGGATACACTTTGACAGTCTTTATGCAGCAAGATTCGTTGATAACTGGAGTCCATATTATAATGTAAAAGATCCGGTTCGAAACCACCGGGCTGAGGAAAATGGTGAACAGGAGACGCGCGAAATAGTGCAGCAGGTATTAAACCGTGAAAAAGGGCACAGTTTGCCCGATCAGATGCTGGGCGTTGTGGCAGCGGCTGCTAAAGCAAATTACAACCGGATCAGAAAGACCAAGCTTTTTCAATTGGACCATGAACGCTGTATCGGTTGTGGACTTTGTGCAAGACAATGTCCTTTGGATGTCATTGAGATGCAAGATCAGCATCCTGTGTGGATCAAAGAAAAATGTACGCTTTGTTTAGGGTGTTTTCATCGTTGTCCGGCTGCTGCAATCGATTATGATCATGGGCTGCGCAATGGACAATATATCAATCAAAATGTCGTACTAGACGACTAAAATATAGAATAGGAGAATTTATATGGAATATAAAGGAACGGTGTATCGCCCACCAATGGAAGCAGAGACTTTTCTGATTCCTGTTACGGAAGGATGCACGCATAATAGTTGTCACTTTTGTAATATGTATAAAGATGTGGAATTTCGGATGTTGCCGTTGACTTCTATTGAGGAATTTCTCAGTGAGACTAAGAAACATAATGGACAATTTATGGATCGTTTGGAACGTGTTTATCTTGTGGGAGCAGATCCCTTCGTACTTTCGGCGGACAAGTTGGAAAGGGTCATACAGCTGATTCGAAAATATTGCCCAAAGGTCGAGATTATCACGATGTATGCTGCGGTACGCAATATCACTAGCAAGACGCACGAAGACTTGAAACGATTGGCTGATTTGGGAGTCAATGATCTCTATGTAGGGATTGAAACTGGATCTACAGCATCACTTACCTATCTGAACAAGGGCAATACAGCACAAGAGGCTAAAGAGCAATGCCTAAGACTTAATACGGCGGGCATTCGCCATCGTGATATGATGATGCCGGGAGCGGCAGGCAGGGGGAAACTTTTGCAGGAAGCAGAAGACTCAGCACAACTTGAGAATGTTACAAAGCCTGATATGGTCATCCTCACGACAATGTCGATATTTTCAGGAACTGAACTGGAACAGGAAGTAAAAAATGGCACTTTTACTATGGCACCGGAGTCAGAAGTTTTGAGGGCGGAGAAACGTTTTATAGAATTGCTAGATTTACCAGATACGTATTTATGGGCAGCACATTCTCTTGATTCGACACGAATTGCTGGCTTATTGCGAGATGAGAAGGAATCTATGCTAAAGCGTTTGCAGCATAGTATTGATACGATGGATGATCAAAAGTTTCGGCAAACATTCCGCCGGGATCATCTCTGAGATAGGAGAATATGAATGAGCTTAATAAAAGGAATTCACCACGCAGCACTGCGCTGCATGGGTGAAGATGAAATGAATCGCACAGTTTCGTTCTACTGCGATATATTAGGTATGCGATTGGTAAGAAACTGGGGCAGCGGACGTTATTCTGTATGTATGATTGATACAGGCGCTGGACTACTGGAACTTTTTGCGGATGCGGAACCTGGACGAAGACAGGGGCAGGTTGATCATATTGCATTGGCAACAGATGATGTCGATGCTTGTGTAGCAGTTTGTCGTAAGCAAGGGCTTGTGATTGCACAAGAACCAGGAAGTCTTGTGCTGCCTTGCGAAGAACCATTTTCTATACGTATTGCTTTCGTAATTGGGATGGCAGGAGAAATTATTGAATTTTTTTGTGAGCAATAATGTTTTCACCAGATTTATTTATCATAATATCCAGTTATTATTGTGTAGATTTTTAGGGTAGACCATTAAAATTGTAAAATACAAGGAATGAAAAATGAAAAAGTTGTTTGATTAAACAGCAATTCATGTTTTACTACGACAGGAAAAAGATGTATTTTGAATAAATAATACATGTGCATACATACTTTGTTGATTTGATATTTATTGTATCAGAGCGATAAAAGCCAAACAAGCAAATGTTTTTTAGAAGCAGGCTATTTTACTTATCATGTACAGGTTATAAAAAGGTGCCTACTTGTTGACCAAAGAAAATATTTTTATAATTATGGTAGAAATTAAATGAAAGTTATTTGAGGGGAATTATATAATGAAATCAAAAATGAAAATTATGGCACTGGGGCTGACTATTTTATTTACAGGACTTTTTGGGTTTTTATCAGATATAAATGGAGTTTTTGAACAGTCAACCGTTGAAGCATCTATGGCTGCGCAAAGCAGTCAAACAGAACAAATTCGTTATTTTGGGCAGTTAAATGGCGTTAAGGGCAGCACAACGGCATATGGTAATAACTTGTCTGCGGGACATTATGTTCAGGCAAATGATGCGAAAATCTACTATGAAGTCTATGGAACAGGTGAACCTGTTTTTGTGTTTCATGGTGGAGGGCTTGGTACACCTTATGAGCTTGGTGCTTTGATCGATCAATTGCGCAAAGATCATCAAGTTATTGCTGTATTAACTCGTGGACATGGTCGTTCAGAAATAGGTCATACACCATTGTCCTATGAACAGAAAGCCAATGACATGATTGCCGTTATGAGGGCGGTGACAAAGAAACCAGCAGCTATCATAGGTTTCAGTGATGGTGCTTATACTGCCTACAAGGTAGCATCTATGTATCCGGAGTCTGTTGACCGTGTTGTGGCAATTGGGGCGGGAACACTCAAAAAAGGATTTTTTAGTGGGGAAATGAATGTGACGGATTTAGAAAAAATCGATAAGGCCTTCATTGAGCAACAAATGAAAATCATGCCAGAGCCCGAACGATATCAAGAGTTTTGTACAAATTATATGAAATTTTGGAGCCAAATGGAAGTTGGCAGGGACTTGCTCAGTACAATCAAATGCCCAGTGCAGTTGATTGTTGGTGACGAGGATGATCATGCACCAGTAGCGACTGTTTTGGAAGCGCATCAGTTGTTGCCGAATTCACGTTTGTGCGTGGTGCCAAAGGCGTGGCATACAGCGTTCCTCGATAATTATTCCGTGACCTGGGATGTGATCAATACATTTATTCATGCAGACAGCAAGACTTTGGTGTCAAGCAAAAAACTTACAATGAACAATCGTTGAGGCACTTATCGTGCTGATATAGTCGGCTATATGACGATATCATGATAAAAAACAGAATACTTCTATCCGTGCATTGGAATAGAAGTATTCATGGGGAGAAGTTTTTTATGAATGGCAACTTGCTTATAGTTTTTTTCTGACATTGATTTTTATGGGAACTAGCGCAAATATCGTGCAAGCTAAAGTGAAAATTGAGAACGTCCAAGAGGTAGATATCTTACATGAAGATTGGAAAAAGTCTGGTGTTTCAACAAAAATCACCGAATACAAGCATAAAAAAGCACTTCAGGTGAAAATGCCATCTGAATCCTATCAGTATCCGAAAAAGGAAGAACTAAGTAGTCGGAATTTCTTTGTCTGGCTGCCACTTGATTTTCACAATGGAACGATAGATGTCGATGTAGCAGGGGTTCTTGCAACAGATGCCCCTGTGTATGCGAGAGCTTTTGTTGGTGTCGCTTTTCGGGTAGAATCCAATCAGAAATTTGAAGCTATATATTTGCGTCCGGTTAATAGTATAGTCGAAGATCAGGTGCGGCGAAATCACTCGGTTCAGTATTTTTCTTATCCGGAATACGATTTTTCCCGTTTGCGCAAAGAAACACCAGAAAAATACGAATCTTATGTGGACATTGCTCCCGATCAATGGATTCACATGAAAATTGAAGTGGATCAGGATAATGCACGCTTATATGTAAATGGTGCAAAGCAACCAACTTTGATGGTTAATGCTTTAAAAACAGGAAGCGATCAACGCGGTGGAATAGGGTTTTGGATCGAATCTGGAACGATTGGCTATTTTAGCGATTTGAAAATTACACATAATAATTAAATTTTATTTGAGGAGAATTATATCGTGGAATATAAAAAAATGGAAAATGAAGTTTACCTTAGGATAGATCCAGATGAAGAAGTTATGGAAACAATAAAAAATGTATGTGAAAAAGAAAATATTTTCACGGCATACTTCCAGGGGATTGGTGCGTGTGGAAATGTTGTATTATCAACATATTGCCCCGAAAATAAGAACTTTATTGAGCATCCATATTCAGGAATGCTAGAGATGGTGTCGCTTATGGGAAATGTTACAGAAAATAAGTTAGGGCAATCTAGTTTGCATGCTCATGCAGTATTTTCTTATTTAAATGATAATAAAGAAGTAACAACAATAGCAGGGCATATGCTTAAGGCAGTAATAAGCTATACAGGCGAAATTGTTATTCGATTAGTGCCTGAAAAGATTGGGCATAGAGCAGATATTGTGCCAGAGATAAATGTATGGAAGTTTTGAAAAATTGGATGTGACTTAAGTGCATGATATTTGGAATCCTTGGCATGGTTGTGTGAAATGCCAATACAAAATCTGAACGTAGAGTAATCTGACGTTCAGATTTCTTTATTCCCAATTTTGTTTGTAGTCCGTGCCCCATGCTTCCATTGATTTGATAATAGGACGCATGGTTTCGCCTAATTCACTTAAGCAATATTCTACGCGAGGCGGGACTTCTGGGTAGACGGTTCGAGTGACAATCCCATCTGCTTCCATGGAACGTAAACTATCGGTTAGTACTTTTTGACTAATCCCGGGGAGGGTTTTTCGTAATTCGTTAAATCGCCATGGCCGTTGGAGCAAATTTCGCATAATCAATAGTTTCCACTTACTTCCTATCAATTGTACCGTGGTTGCCACTGGGCATTCTGGCAATTCTTCTTTTGTTAGCATTACAACACCTCTTTTATGAGTTTAAAAACGAATGTTATATTCAAATTGTAGTATAAGGCAACTATTTTTACAAGTAGTTACAAAAAAGTAACTAGGTAATAGATTTGTGCGTACTTTTTTTTGAACATCCGTTGCTCTAGAATACAAATATGGAACGATTAGTTCCCAAATAAAAACGTGGAGGTAATTGATTATGTCACTTTCTGATTTAGTGGGCTGGAATCAACAGGAGGAGGTAGCTTCAACAAGTGGATCTGCTTGTGGTGCATCGGATAAACCTGCTGAAGCTCCAGCGGCTTGCGGTAGTGCAGATAAGCCGGAAGAAAAACCAGCAGCTTGTGGCGCTGGCGATAAGAAGTAATTGAGGCTGTTTTTTGAATTCCCCGGTGAAAGTCTGCCGGGGAATTGCACTTTGTTCTGGTGGTTTTTACCAGTTTATATAGAGAAAGGAGAGCTATATGAAGCAATATTTTGCTTTTCAATGGCATATAACGGATGATTGTGATCAGCGTTGTAAGCATTGTTATATTTTTTCTGAGAATACCAAAAAGCCTTTGGAGGCTATGAATTGGGAACAGATGCAGGAGGTTGTTGCCAACTGCTGCGATATGTGTGAAATGACGGGACGATTGCCATATTTTTATATCACCGGCGGCGATCCGATTTTGCATCCGGACTTTTGGCGTTTACTGGCATTGCTGAAGGAAAAAAAGATTCCCTTTACCCTTATGGGCAATCCATTTCATTTAAATGAAGATGTATGCCAGAGGCTGAAGAGTTGTGGCTGCCAGAAATATCAACTATCGCTTGACGGCATGCGGGAAACACATGACTGGTTTAGGAAAGCGGGATCTTTCGATTGTAGTTTAGAGAAAATTCCAATACTGAAACGTGCAGGCATTCGTGCTGTTATTATGACGACGGTGTCGGGGAAAAATATAGACGAGATCCCGGAACTTATTGATACGGTTGTGGCCCAGGAGGCCGATGTATTTGCTTTTGCCCGTTATTGTCCGACTAGTGACGAAAAGAATACCGGTATGACGGCGCAGCGATATCGCCAATTACTTGATATTTGCTATCAAAAGTTTCAAGCGTATGAAGCAACTGGCTGCCAGACCTATTTTAACAAAAAAGACCATCTTTGGACACTCTATGAATATGAAAAGGGTTTATTTAAAATTCCAGAAGACGCAGAGCCGGGCATGATCTATAGTGGCTGCAATTGCGGCAATTGTCATTTAACCATATTACCTACAGGGGACTTATGTGCCTGCAGGCGGTTGAACAGCAAGGTTGGTAATGTATTTGAGGATCGGATTGCTGATGTCTGGGTGTGTGAAATGGAAATGTATCGCGAGTATACGAAGTTCAAAAAATGTGCAAAATGTGAGCTGCTTGCATGGTGCAGAGGCTGTCCGGCTGTTGCGTATGGAACAACGGGAGATTTCTATGACAGTGATCCTCAATGCTGGAAGGAGATTGTGGAATGAGAGCTGTTTTATTGACGGAACCAATTGAAGCGAAAGATATAGTTCTAACGGAATGTGCTATACCAGAGGTGAAAAGCGGTTGGGTGCTGGTCCGCGTGAAAGCCTTTGGGCTAAATCATTCTGAACAGATTTTGCGGAAATCTGAAATACATGCAAACTATATCCAGAAACCTATCATTCCGGGAATTGAATGTGTGGGAGAAATTGTGGATGCATCGGATAGCCATTTTTCTGTGGGAGAAAAGGTGGCTGCATTGATGGGAGGAATGGGGCGCAACTTTCACGGTAGCTACGCAGAATATGCGCTGCTACCAAGTCATCATGTATTTTCAATAACCAGCAATCTTTCTTGGGCACAACTTGCGGCCGTGCCGGAGACGTATTTTACTGCATGGGGATCGCTCTTTGAATGTCTGCAATTGAAATCAGAAGATACGCTTTTGATACGGGGAGCTACCTGTGCGCTTGGCTATGCAGCAATTCAATTGGCGAAAGCTCTGGACTGTAAAGTTTTGGCAACTACGCATCGGGAAAATAAACTTTTTTTGCTCGAACAGGCAGGGGTTGATACAGCGTTCCTTGATAGGGGTAGCCTAAATGGGAAGCTGTCTGGTGTTACCAAGGGGTTGGAACTCGTTGGGTCTAAAACACTGCTCGATACATTACAGTGTGTAGAAAAAGGAGCTATTGTCTGTCATACAGGGGTCCTTGGTGGTGTATACAGTTTGCATGAGTTTGATCCGATCAAAGATATTCCAAACGGCGTTTTCCTGACGGGATTTTATAGCAATACACCTATGCAGGATGCAATGAACGCAATTTTTGAATTTCTTAATCGATATCAACTTTTGCCTGGCATTGGGGAAACCTATCCATTTTCTCAAATCGCAACCGCTTGTGAAGATATGGATGCGAGTCGGGTAAATGGGAAAATTGTAATTACAATGGATATGTAATTAAATGTCCGAAGAATATGGGGTAGAAGCGTATGCTTTTAAAAAATAAAAATCTAATTTTCGGCAATTCATCTACAGATACGATAAAACGTCTGAAGGTCGAAATAGATATAGCGGATGCCATTATCGTTGGGGCCGGAGCCGGACTGTCTGCTTCGGCAGGATTTACTTATGAGGGCGAACGATTTAATAGAACTTTTTATGATTTTGAAGAAAAACATGGATTTAATGACATGTATTCCGGTGGTTTTTATCCTTATGAAACATTGGAAGAGTACTGGGCCTATTGGAGCCGATACATTATCATCAATCGCTACTAGGATGCACCAAAGTCAGTTTATGAAAAACTGTTTCAACTGGTACAAAAAAAAGATTATTTTGTGATCACTACGAATGTGAATCATTGTTTTCAGAAAACCGGTTTTGATAAACAACGGCTTTTTTATACACAAGGGGATTATGGCTTGTTCCAATGCGCAGAACCATGTCACCAGCAGCCCTATGATAATGAAGATATAGTCAGGCAAATGGTAGAAGAACAGCAAAAAATGCGTGTGCCCACGAAGCTGTTACCGAGATGTCCTCAATGTGGAAAAAATATGACAATGAATTTGCGTGCAGATAAACATTTTGTCGAAGATGATGGCTGGCATAAAGCAGCGAAGCGTTATGAAAAGTTTTTACGTCATCATGAAGGCAAGCATATTCTTTTTTTAGAATTGGGCGTAGGCTATAATACACCAAGCATCATAAAATATTCGTTTTGGCAAATGACATGGGGAAATTCTAAGGCAGTATATGTGTGCCTGAATAGTGACATTGATGAAGCTTTAGGAGAAATGGATGCTCTTATGGTTGACGACAATTATATGTAACGGTATATTATAATCAATCAAATTGAACGTGCGTTCAGTTTGGCCGCCGCTTGGAATTGACACAGAAGGGACTCATCTGAAGGAAAATAAGCAAACGGTGATTGTGCTATCAATTTTGTGCTGAATCTGGGCAAGGTTCAGTGTGCGCAAATTTTAAATTTGGTAATAAATCTTGCATAAATATTTTGGGTTAAATTGAAAGTTTCCTCAATAAGTCGCTTTTGTGCAGTAGAGGTTATTTATTTTTTTAACAAAGAAGGTATATAGACACATGCTATCTATTTTATTAATGCAACAACTAATTGAACTATTCCTTATGCTTGGAATGGGGTATCTGCTCGTACAAAAAGAACTTGTACAGGCCAAAGAAAGCCGATCTCTTTCTGTCATTTGTATTTATATTGTATTGCCCTGCGTTATACTACGATCTTTCCAGATTGATTTCACGTCAGAAGTCCGAGATGGATTTCTACTGGCCGTACTAGCAGCTGTCCTTATTCATTTAATTTTATTTTCTTCTGTCGCCATCTTAGCCAAAATCTTTCATCTAAACAATGTTGAAAAGGCTTCCCTTATCTATTCCAATGCAGGCAACCTTATCATTCCTCTGGTCATGGCCGTCTTAGGCGATAAATGGATTATCTATGCTAGTGCGTTTCTTGTCGTGCAAAACCTTTTTGTTTGGACACACTGCGTACATCTCGTCAGCGGCTTGAAACAATTGGAGGTAAAAAAAATATTAACAAACATTAATATGATAGCAGTATTCGCAGGGGTGCTGTTTTTGATTTTTCATATTCAATTGCCAAAGCTGTTGACAGAAACGCTATCACAAACAGCTGCACTCATTGGTCCACTGAGCATGATTATGATTGGCATGATGCTCGGAACTACTAAGTGGAAATCTGTATTTCTAGACAAACGCTTATATCTGATTACTATACTCAAAATGATTGTCCTTCCTCTTATCATTTTGGTATTCTTGAAATATTTTAGACTTGATCACTTCACTGCAAATGGCAAAGAAATTCTTATGATTAGCCTTATGGCTGTGATTACCCCCGCGGCTACGACCGTCACACAACTCGCACAACTTTATCAGAATCATCCGCAAGAAGCTAGTTTTATCAATATCATGACAACAATTTTTTGTATTATTACGATGCCATTGGTAATCTTTCTCTATACCTTATAGTTCAAATTTCATATGGGAGCGGGTCTTAAAATTGTTTTAACTCCAAATGAAATTATTGAGGGAATTATGCAAATTACATGGAGCGTTGGGTTTTTTCCAGAATTTTGAATGCGGTTTACGCAACTCAAGCTGTTTTTGCTCAACGTGGCGTTGCGCCCGTATGGGAATAGATTATTTCGAAGTGGGAAAATTTGAAGGATATAAGTGTGCTCTTTAGTTTGGTGCTACGGAACAAATCACAGACGATAGGGATAACTTTGGATGAACATATGTGGCTGTACTAGAGCTGCTTCGTGGAATAAGTTCGACTGGCCGATACTGCTGGATAAGACATTACAAGGCTGAAGAAGGAGTAATATTTTATTATTGCAATTTAGGGTGGACATTCTGAGACTCGTTTCAATAAAATTTGCTTGACATAATCAGGAGTTCTTCTTCTAATTGACTTTTACCAATACCTAAGGCTTCAAAAACATTGAGG
>WSSedB1CaDRAFT_10000823_pt1 | contig 12684 bp, 20 predicted proteins | sample WetSurSB1Cattail_FD_9460 | JGI IMG/M metagenome (IMG submission 9460)
TAAAAGCTTTAACAAAACGCTTTACGGCAGGATCCGAAGAATCTGCTGTAAAATGATTTGAATAATAGCCATTAAGAACTTCATCTCCAGCATTCGATTCAAGACCATCCCAGCCATCACCGCCGAGCAGAGGACAATTAATTCCCTGCGCACGCAGCTGCTTTGCTATAAGAGCGACAGTACCATAATAATCGGGAATATAAATCAACTCCGGACTTGCATTCTTTATCTTTGTCAGCTGTGCATTAAAGTCCTTGTCACCAGTAGCATAGGATTCAACAGCAACAATTTCACCACCATAGGATTTAAATGCTTTTTGAAAATTATCCTGCAAACCGGCACAATAATCATTACCTACATCATAAAGTACAGCGGCTTTCTTTACTCTAAGCGTATTAAATGCGAATTTCGCACCTACAATTCCCTGAAAAGGATCTATAAAACATGCTCTGAAAATATAATTACCGGCATCCGTAATATTATAATTAGTTGCAGATGGTGTTATAATAATAACTTTCTGCGCCTGGGCAAGCGTCGTTATAGCTTTAGTACAACCGGAGGTACAGGAACCGATTATAAATTTAACACCGTCTTTTACCGTAAGTTTTTTGAATGCATTAACTGTTTTATCAGGATTCCCTTCGTCATCTTCACAGATAAATTCAAGTTTTTTCCCATTAATTCCGCCAGCAGCATTAATTTCTGCAATGGCAAGTTCTACGCCCATCTTGCTCTGATTACCATATACAGCTACAGCACCGGAAAGAGGAAGAATACCACCGACTTTGATAGTACCTGACGAATCCTTTGTACCATTGGCCGCTGCGAGTCCTGCGACTGCAAACGGCAGGAAACAAAGAAACAAAACTCTTAAAAACTTCTTCATAAACAACACCTCCGAAAATAAAAGAGGCATCTACCCATAAAGATAGATGCCTCTTTGCATAACTACAAGATAAAACAGCAATGATATTTATGCAAGTAGTATTTACGGATTTACCGTTGTTTTATACACGGTTTTCAGTTTTCCGTTATCGCCTTTAACAAGTTCAAGTATTACCGCAGATTTAACAGGATTATGTTTTTCATTAAATGTCAAGTGCCCTGTCACATAATCACCATTCGTTGCAGCGAGAGCATCTTTAACTGATGCAGAATCTGTTGAGCCAGCCTTTACAATAGCATCCCTCAACATATAAACACAATCATATCCAAGAGCCGCAAAAGAATTAGGATCCTTCCCGTATTTAGTATTAAAAGCCTTGACAAATTTCTGTACCGCAGGATTGGTAGAATCCGAAGCATAATGATTTGAATAAAAACCGTTCAAAACTTCATCACCAGCATTATCCGTCAGACCATCCCATCCATCTGCACCAACTATGGGAGTATTTATTCCCTGAGCCCTAAGCTGTTTTGCAATAAGGGCAACAGTTCCGTAATAATCAGGCAGATAAACAACATCAGGAGAAGCATTTTTGATCTTTGTCAGCTGTGCATTAAAATCTTTATCCCCGGTACTATACGACTCTTTTGCTACGATCTGACCGCCTGCATCAGTAAAAGATTTTTCAAAATTATCCGTCAGACCAACAGAATAATCATTACCTACATCATATAAAATGGCAGCCTTTTTACATCCCAGATCACCAGTTGCAAATTTACCACCGACAGTTCCCTGAAAAGGATCTATAAAACATGCCCGGAAAATATAATCACCTGCATCCGTAATAGCAGGTGCCGTTGCCGCAGGAGCAATCTGTACAATTTTACTTGCCTGAGAAAGCGTTGTAATTGCCTGTGTACATCCGGAAGTCAAAGATCCTATTATAATCTTTACATGATCCTTCGTTGTCAATTTCTTAAAAGCATTTACCGTTTTATCAGGATTTCCTTCATCATCTTCGCTGAGTAAAGTTACCTGTTTTCCGTTAATACCACCGGCACTATTAATTTCTTCTATTGCAAGGTCAATACCATTTTTGCATTCTACACCATATACAGCAACAGAACCTGAAAGAGGAAATATACCTCCTATGGTAATCGAATTTCCACTACCTTTAGAACACCCTAAAAGGGTGCCGGCCATACATGCAATCAGACCGAAAAATGACAACTGTGCCATTTTCTTCATAAATCACCTCCAAACTTTATTATATATTATAAAATTATTAATTATTTGTAAAGTTTTTTCTTCCCGAAAGTACAAAATACATAAATAATAAAGCCGTCCCTGTATAAAGGACGGCTTATTGAAAGCGCACTTTCAAATTAATTTTCTGCTGAAGTCTTTTCGGCAACGGGCGCTGGCTGGGCAGCAGATACACCAGCAGGTGATGCAGCTTTCTTGTTTTTTAGTGCCTTATTTTTTAAGGCAGCCTTACAATATTTACAGATTTTTACTTTCTGGCCATCAATTTCCTGCTCATAAAGAACCTTTATATTTTCCTTATGGCATATCGGACACACGCCCCGTCCATGAGCCGGTTGTGCACGAAGACCGCTTCCACGATGATTTTTGGACATATTCTACTCCTTTTTCCCGGCATCCTTATCGGCTTTTTTATCCGCTTCGGGTGTTTTGGCTTTAGCTGTTTTAGCCGCTGGCGATTTTTTTGCCTTAGCAGGAGTTTTTGCTGCAACTGCTTCTTTTCCAGCTGTTTCCAGCTTGGAAACGCTCTTTACCTCTTTTTCAGGTTCCTTTGAAACTGTTTCCGTATTGGCAGAAGTTGTTTTTTGAACTTTCTTCTCTGCCTTTTTAGCTTCAGCTTCCGTATCAAGCTTATAATCAACAAGCTCAAGGATTACCATATCAGCAGTATCACCCTGACGGAATCCAAGCTTAAGGATGCGTGTATACCCACCCTTACGCTCTTTCATACGTGTACCAATTTCCGTAAAGAGCTTATTCAAGATTTTCTCATCCTGAATATATTTTGCTACCTGACGACGGTTATGAACCGTATCAACCTTACTTCTTGTTATAAGCTTTTCAGCAGCTTTCCTTACTTCCAGAGCTTTTTGCTGTGTTGTGGTAATACGCTCAAATCTGAAGAGCGATGTAACCATATTCCGTGACATTGCACGGCGGTGAGCTGTTGTACGTGAAAGCGGATTAAACCCATTTTTATGATTCATCTGTTTCTTCCTTCTGCTTTGTTAGATTGACAGCATTCTTCAGATGACTGTAATCTGTCATGCCGAGAGTCAGGTTCCACTCAAGGAGTTTTTCCTTTATCTCAGTTAAACTCTTTTTACCAAAGTTGCGAGTTTTGGCAATATCGTCTTCCGTCTTTTTTGTTAATTCACCGATCGTTCGGATATTGGCATTTTTCAGACAATTCGAAGAACGTACCGAAAGTTCAAGTTCCTCAACCGGTGTGTTTAAGAGAGCACGAATCTGTTCATCACCTTCGTCCAGATCATCTCCACCGTTATATTCACTGTCATTAAAGTTTACAAAAATTGAAAAGTGATCCTTTGCAATTTTTGCAGCTTCAGCCAGTGCATCTTCCGGTTTTATAGTACCGTCTGTCCATATTTCCAGGACAAGCTTATCATAATCATTTCGCTGACCGACACGACAAGGTTCAATAGAATATTTCACCTTGGGTACAGGCGTAAAAATAGCATCCATGGGAATAGTTCCGACAACTTCTATATAATGCTCATTCACTTCTGCAGGAACATATCCCCTGCCCAGATCAACCTGAATTTCAAAATCAAGGCGTGCACCATCCATCATTGTAAAGATCTGCTGATCTTTTGACATGATTTCAAGAGCTCCATCTTTAGCGAAATTATCGCTTTTAATAGTACCAGGACCTTTAAACTCGTACAGGATAGTATCCTGCTCGGTGTCTCCAGGGAGCCGCAAACGTATCTGTTTCAAGCTGTTCAGTATTTCCAACGTATCTTCTTCCACATTTGGAATGGTTTCGAATTCGCTGGAAATGACATGAGGAACACCGTCAGCATCATATGAAGTAATCCGGACGGATGTGATTGCATATCCCTGAATCGATGAGAGCAGTACGCGCCGTAAAGTATTTCCCACGGTTGTACCAAATCCTGTTTCAAAAGGATATGCAATAAACTTTCCGTAATTAGGATTCGTTTCAAGATGCTCAAATGCAATGCCTTTCGGTCTTTTAAAACCTTTAAGCAGATTTTTGCGAGCCATCTGAACTCCTTATTTAGAATAGAGCTCAACCACGAGCTGTTCTTTAATATTGGCCAAATCAGTAACTTCTTCACGACGAGGATTTGCCGTAAAGGTTCCTTTTACAGCATCAACATCAAGCGTAATCCAGGGCACATTGCCAGACTTAGAAACTTCTTTTAAAGCGTCTTGAACTACTGTAAGTTTTCTGCTCTTTTCCTTTACCTCGACAACATCACCCTGCTTTACATTATAACTGGGAATGTTAACACATTTACCATTCACGAGGATATGTCCATGAAGAACCAATTGACGGGCCTGTGTACGGTTTACAGCAAAATGCATTCTGAATACAACATTATCCAACCGGGATTCAAGTAATGTAACAAGGTTTGCACCTGTTACTCCGGGCATATGCAGAGCACGATCGTATGTCAGATAAAACTGCTTTTCAAGCATACCATACATACGTTTAATCTTCTGCTTCTCACGAAGCTGTAAACCGTATTCACTGCGTTTCCCGCTTCTCAGCTTCGGATCTTTACCGGGTGCTCCACGTTTTCTATTAATAGGGCACTTATCGCTCTTACAGCGATCTCCTTTCAGGAACAGTTTAGTTTGTTCAGTTCTGCAAAGTCTGCAGATAGGACCTGTATATCTTGCCATTTCCTGGTATTCTCCTTACATGCGGCGAGTTTTACGTGGGCGACATCCGTTATGCGGAATAGGTGTAACATCGGAAATCGATTTCACCTTTAACCCCAAAGAACCAAGAGAACGGATTGCATTCTCACGTCCCATCCCTGGTCCTTTTACAAATACGTGAACTTCCCGCAGGCCGTAACTTACTGCCTTTTGCACAGCAGTTTCTGCAACTGACTGAGCTGCAAACGGAGTCGATTTCTTAGCTCCGCGAAATCCAAGTCCGCCTGAAGATGCCCAGGAAAGCGTATTACCATTCAGATCGGTAATAGTTACAATAGTATTATTGAACGTCGCCTGAATATACACATTTCCTTCATAGACGCTCTTCTTTTCTTTTCTCTTCTTTACAGTAGCCACTTACTCATCCTCCGCCTTAGACTGCTTTTTTCTTGTTAGCAACTGTCTTCTTTTTGCCCTTGCGGGTACGAGCATTGGTACGTGTACGCTGGCCACGGACAGGAAGCCCCTTACGGTGACGCAAGCCACGGTAACAGCCGATATCCATAAGACGTTTGATATTAAGACCAATTTCTGTGCGAAGACGTCCTTCAACTTTATACTCTTTATCGATAACCTCGCGAAGTCTTGCAAGATCATCAGTTGAAAGATCGTTAATCATTGCCATAGGATCAATTTTTGATTTCTCACAAATCGTTTTGGCTGCCGAGCGACCAATACCATAAATATAAGTCAAAGCGACTATGACATGTTTATTAGGGAGATCAACTCCCGCAATTCGAGCCATCTGCTACTCCTCAGCCCTGTCTCTGCTTATGTTTTGGGTTCGAACAAATGATGCGGACTACACCGCCCCGTTTGATTACCTTACATTTATCACAGATAGGCTTTACGCTGGTTCGTACTTTCATAAAAGTCCCCCTGGAATGTATTTACGGATTATGGCAACTCGCAATGAATTACAATCCGTAGCAATTACTATACCATACATTCCAATACTTGTTCTACAGATAATTCACAAAATCTACAGATTTCGTGATCGAATTTTCCCCTTCTTTACCAATCCATCATGATGATGCATTTTAAGCAGGGCTTCTACCTGACTCATCGTATCCAGATCAACACCAACCATAATAATCAGTGAGGTTCCTCCCATCAACATGGAAATTGACTGCGGAAATCCAAAAAAATTCTGAATAACCGTCGGCAATACCGCTATTGCTGCGAGAAACAGTGATCCTGGTAGTATCAACCGGTTTAACACCTTTTGCAGATATTCCTCAGTTTTATCAGTACGAATACCCGGAATCGAGCCTCCGTTCTCTCTTACATTCTTAGCTATTTCAGTGGGGTTCAGTGTTACCTGAGTGTAGAAGTATGCAAAGAATATAATAAGAATAACCATCAGAATATTATACCACCATCCTGTCGGCGTAAGAAAAGCAGAAAGCCTGCCTACCCATCGCGCAGAATTCTGGTTATTTCCAAAACTCGATATAATCTGTAACGGGAATGTTAAAAACGATGAAGCAAAAATTACAGGAATAACATTCGACGGATTAATCTTGAATGGAATATAGGTGTTTTGACCACCATACATTTTCCTGCCTACAACACGTTTTGCATAATGTACAGGAATTTTTCTTTCACCCTGTTCTTCATAAACGACCAGAGCAATAATACCAAGAAACATCACAAGCACAACAATTACAAAAACAACGTTAATTTCGCCATCTTTTACTTTGTTGCTCAATTCAACAACAGCATGAGGCAGACGGGCTACTATACCGGCAAACAGCAACATTGAAATGCCATTGCCAATACCATGAGCTGTTATCTGATCACCCAGCCAGACTGTCACCATTGAACCGGTTGTAACCGTCAACATAGCAAGCAATCTGAACAATACACTGTTTTCCAGAACAATTGAACCCGGGATGCTTTCTGCATAAACCGTCACAGCAAGAGACTGGATCAGACAGACAAAAACTGTTCCTATACGCGTCCAACCTGCTACTTTCTGCTGACCACCATCTTCCTGTGCAGCACGCTTTAACGACGGGAAGATAATCAGTGCAAGCTGCATAATAATCTGCATCGATATGTAAGGCATAACGCCTAACATGAAAATCGAAAAATTCGAAAACGCACCGCCGACAAAGAAGTCCATATAACTGGCAAAGGCATTTTTATTCTGCTTTGCCAGATTATCGAAGTAAGACAACAGTACACTTGCATCAATGCCAGGTATAGTCAGAACGCTTCCGAGACGGAAAACAGCAAGAACAATAAATGTAAAGAACATACGGTCCCGCAGTTCCTTAATTTTAAACATATTCACAATTGGATTGCTTGCCATTTTTGTCTCCGCCGTTTATTTCTTTTCTTCTGCTTTTTTTGAAGTCTTTTTCGCAGAAGGTACGTGATCTTTTTTTTCAGTTTTCCCTGCTGTTTTTTTTGCAGGTTTCACTTTATTTTCTTTCAGAGGTTCCTTTGTTGTTACATTACCGCCGGCCTTTTCAATTTTTTCTTTTGCCGATGCTGACATTTTATCAACATTTACCGTCAGTTTTTTAGTAATAGAGCCATCGCCCAGAATCTTAATAAAGGAAGCATCACTCTTCAGCATACCTTTTGCATACAATGTCTTCCTGTCTACAGTTTCTCCTTCTGCATATTTTGCATCAAGATCGGAGACATTAAGACATATATAGTCCTTCTTATAAGGATAATTTGAAAAACCCTTCTGTGCCAACCGACGATATAACGGCATCTGTCCGCCTTCAAATCCGATATATGTTTTTCCACCGGATCTTGACTGCTGACCTTTACTTCCACGTCCAGCCGTTGTACCGCGTCCAGAAGATGATCCACGGCCAATAATTCTTTTTTTCTTGTTTGCGCCTTCCGGTGCATTTAGAACTGGATTATATTCTGCCATTATTTCATCTCCTCTACTTCCACAATGTGAGAAACAGAAGCTATCATACCACGAATAGAATCTGAATCTTCATGCATAACGAAAGAGTTGATTTTTTTCAGTCCAAGACTACGGACCGTTGCCACTTTATCAGGCTTTTGTCCGATTGTACTTTTAACAAGAGTAATCCTGAGTTTTTTAGCCATAGATTATCCCCACAATTCTTCCAGAGTTTTACCCCTGTTCTGTGCAACTTTGCGTGCATCCATCATGTGTGTTATTGCATTAAAGGTTGCCCGTACGACATTTACAGAAGCACTGGAACCGAGTGATTTTGAAATCACATCTGTGGCCCCTGCTGCATCCATTATCGCCCGTACTGCACCGCCTGCAATAACGCCCGTTCCAGGACATGCCGGTTTCAAAAGAACAGATGAACTCTTATATTTACCAATAATTTCATGCGGAACTGTTCCATTTTTTACAGGGACAGTCACAAGATTCCTTTTAGCGCGGTCTATACTCTTTTTTATTGCTTCAGTTACATCATTGGCTTTACCAAAACCATAGCCGACACGGCCTTTCTGATCTCCAACAACGGTAAGAGCAGCAAATGAAAACCTGCGTCCACCCTTGACTACTTTCGCAGTACGGTTCAGCTTGACCAGCTTTTCTACGAACTCTTTATCTTTCGGTTCCTTCTCATAATTCTTCTGGTGTTCCATAGCCTCTCCTAGAATACGATCCCGGCTTTGCGGGTACCATCAGCAAGGGCTTTTATCACACCATGATAAAGATATCCATTACGATCAAAAACTACTGTTGTAATTTTTTTATCTTTCAGGCGTGTTCCCAATGCCTCACCAAGTTTTGCAGCTCCTTCCGTATCAGGTTTCAGGGATGCAAAATCTTTTTCAAGGGTGGAAATTGAAGCAAGGGTTTTCCCTTCATCATCATTTATTATCTGCACATACAAATTATAGTTGCTTCGCGTCACAGTCATACGGGGACGAACAGCAGTTCCATAAATCGATTTACGGATATGAACCTTTCTGTGCAGGCGTTTTCTCTGTTTGTCATTCAGTTTCTTATACATAAAGTTTCACCTTACTTAACACCAGTCTTTCCGACCTTACGTCTAATAACTTCCGTATCATAACGTATCCCCTTTCCCTTATAAGGTTCAGGTTTACGTAAGCTACGAAGCTGTGCACTGAATTCTCCGACTTCCTGCTTGTCTGCACCGGTAACCGTTACTTTCCCCTGTGCATCGGCAGTAACAGTCAACCCGTCAGGGATAGCTGCAATAAAATCGTTAGAATATCCTAGGTTCATAACAAGAATTTTCCCCTGTACTTCGGCACGGTAACCAACTCCAGTTATAATAAGGGCTTTCGAAAAACCGGTAGTAACACCTATGACCATATTACGGATAAGATTCCTATACAGACCATGAGCAGCATTTGCCGCCTTTGTATCATTCACCGGTTTAACCAGAACCTCACTGCCTTTTATTTCTACAGTAACATTGCTGTTATAGTCCTGTTTCAATTCCCCTTTCGGACCTTTTACTGTTACCAGCGCGGGAGACACAGTAACTGTCACACCTGCAGGAATGGCAATGGGAAGTTTTCCAAGTTTAGACATATCATTCTCCTCCATTACCACACAGAGCAAATAAGTTCGCCACCGACCATCTTCTCTTTAGCCTTTCGGCCGGTTGTTATACCGGAAGACGTCGATACAATAACTATGCCATATCCATTATACATACGTGGCATATCCTTATAACCAGAATAAACACGACGACCTGGAGTTGAAATCTTTTCAAGTCCGTGAATAACAGGCGTATTTACGTCATCATATTTCAAAAAAATGCGGATAATGCTGTGGCCTTCATCCTGAACTTTCTTAAAGTTTTTTACAAAACCCTCAGTCTTCAGAATTTTCACGATTTCCAACTTAAGCTTGGATGTAGAAATATCTACTTTTTCGTGGCGGGCCTGTGCCGCATTCCGGATCTTAGTAAGCATATCTGCTACGGGATCTGATGCACTCATATTTTTCTCCTACCATCCTACCAGCTGGATTTTGTGATACCTGGTAACAGGCCTTCACTAGCTAACTTGCGAAAGCAAAGACGGCACATCTTAAACTTACGCAGATATCCACGAGGACGACCGCAAATCTTACACCGGTTATATTTCCTGGTGCTGTATTTGGGAGTGCGGTTCGCCTTTATGATCATTGATTTCTTAGCCATGACTCCTCACTTATTTCCGGAAAGGCATATTGAACTTGGCAAGCAAGGCACGGGCTTCATTATCCGTCTTTGCACTTGTTACAATCGCAACATTTAAACCGGAAATTTTCGTAATTTTATCAAAATCAATTTCCGGGAAAATAATCTGCTCAGTAATACCAAGAGAGAAATTTCCATGTCCATCAAAGCCGGTTGCCTTGATACCACGGAAATCCTTAACACGGGGGAGCGCAATATTGATAAGCCGATCAAGGAATTCATACATGATGTTTCCTCTCAAAGTTACCATAACGCCCACCTCGTTGCCCTCACGAAGCTTGAAGTTAGCTATGCTTTTTCTTGCTTTTGTCTTTACCGCGTGCTGGCCTGTAATCTGTGTAAGGTCAGTAACTGCGGCATCAAGGAGTTTCTTATTTGTGAGAGCTTCGCCAACGCCCATGCTCACTACAATCTTCTTAACCGAAGGAATCTGCATGACAGACGTATAACCGAACTCTTTAAAGAGCTCAGGAGCGACAGTGTCCTTATAGACTTTCTTAAGCCGGGGTATGTAATTATCCATTACAGAGTTTCTCCACATTTGCGGCAGACACGAACTTTTTTGTCTCCGTCAAGCTTATAACCAATCTTGGTAGGACCGCATTTTTTACATACGATCGCTACATTAGAAATATTCAGTGGTGCTTCAATTTCGGCAATACCGCCCTGATCCTGCTGACTCCGCTTTTTCATTGTCTTTTTGACAATATTAACACCCGATACAATAACTGCGTCCTTTTTTGCTATAATCCGGACAACAGAACCGCGCTTGCCTTTATCTTTGCCAGCTATAACCTGAACCGTATCGTCCTTATGGATTTTGAATTTTTTATCCATTTCAACACTCCTTAGAGAACTTCCGGTGCCAGTGACACAATCTTCATGAAATCCATATCACGGAGCTCACGTGCCACAGGGCCAAAAATACGTTTTCCTTTCGGGTTTTTATTTTCGTCAATGATAACACATGCATTATCATCAAAACGAATATAGGTCCCGTCAGGACGGCGGTATTCTTTTGACAGACGAACGATTACAGCTTTCTCGATCGTTCCCTTCTTAATAGTAGATGTTGGAATTGCTTCCTTCACAGCTACAACAACAATGTCACCGATTCCTGCGTACCGGCGATGCGTACCGCCAAGTACTTTAATACACTGAACGACCTTTGCGCCGGAGTTGTCAGCAACAGTCATATTTGATTGCATCTGAAGCATATTCTTGTCCCTCCGCCTTATTTAGCACGTTCGATGATTTCTACCAGACGCCAGCATTTATCTTTACTAAGCGGGCGACTTTCTACAATACGGACTTTATCACCGGTATGGGCTTCATTCTTTTCATCATGAGCCTTACATTTTTTTGTCCGCGTAACATATTTTTTGTAAAGCTGGTCCATTCTTTTTGTGGAAATCGAAACAACAATGGTCTTATCCATCTTATCACTTGTTACGATCCCCACAAGAGAAAGTTTCGTAGCTTTAGCAGTCTTAACAGCCTGTTCTTCCACGGGGCAGCTCCTACTTCTGTACGCCGGCAGTTTCTTTCTGCCGGATAAACGTATTCAGCCTTGCGATTTCGCGACGCATTGTACGTTTCTGCATTGTGTTATCTACATGGGATGTAACCATTGTACAGCGCAAATCCATGTACTTTCTTTTAAGCTCATTTTTTTGTGTAATCAACTCAGCATAAGACAGCTCTTTATCTGTTTTTTTTGTTGACTTTGCCATCCTGTGCCTCCTTAATCCTGCGTTGGTTTATAAGCTATTTTTGTTTTAATCGGCAATTTGCTGCTCGCCAGACGGAGAGCCTCCGTCGCGATTGCTTTATCAACACCGCCAATCTCAAACATAATCATACCGGGTTTAAGGTTTGCAGCCCAAAATTCAGGAGCACCCTTACCTTTACCCATTCGAACTTCAGCAGGTTTTTTGGTAATCGGCTTGTCCGGGAACACACGAATCCATACCTGTCCCTTGCGGTCAATTTTACGGTTGATAGCAACACGGGCAGCTTCGATATGTTTCGCATTCAGCCAGACAGGTTCCATCGCTACCAGAGCGATATCACCAAAATCTATTGTATTATCGCGGGTCGCAAATCCATGCTGTCTGCCGCGCTGCACCTTACGGTGCATAACTCTTTTTGGACTGAGTGGCATAGACTAACTCCTTGAAGTTTTATCCGCACTGCCGGCTGCACTGTCAGTTGAATTCCTCTGAATTAACTGACCTGCTTCCTGGCTGCGCGGTGCGCGTTCACGACGCGGTTTACGTACCAGCTGACCGGCATCTTCGTTCTGCTCATGACCATAATTCATACCATTGTAAACCCAGACTTTCACGCCAATTTTACCATAGGTAGTAACAGCTTCATAAGTACCATAGTCGATATCTGCACGAAGCGTATGAAGCGGGACACGCCCTTCCTTATGCTCTTCAGTGCGTTTCATTTCCGCGCCGCCAAGACGCCCAGCCAAACGGATCTTTACACCCTGAGCGCCGCCACGCATTGCATTGCTGGAAGCCTGCTTAATTGCCTTTCTGTACGATCCGCGGCCAAGAAGCTGACGTCCAACATCCTGTGCAATAAGAGAAGCATTCACATCAGCATGTTTGATCTCTTTGATCTTGA
>WSSedB1CaDRAFT_10000824_pt1 | contig 12673 bp, 9 predicted proteins | sample WetSurSB1Cattail_FD_9460 | JGI IMG/M metagenome (IMG submission 9460)
GCGCAAAACAACTTTCCCCGCCAACGAAAGGGGACGATCGAGCCATGTACTTAAAATCATACCCCCATAGCTTTCTACATTAAGCGTTCCATAGCCTTCCTTTACAATCCCAGCCGACGTTTTTACCCGAAAGCAGGGAAAGTCCGTATGCGCTGCTGCCAGACGAAGCCCGCCCTGCTGTGGATTCGCCCCAATGCGAAAAGCCAGCAAAGATGAACCATAAATATCGATATAGTAGTTCCCACCCGCTTTAATTTTCCATGGCTGCGTTGCAAAAAGCTCCGTAAAGCCCGCTTTTTGCAAAAGGTCCTTACTCTGCACGACGGTATGAAAAGGCGATGGGCTGCCTTCAATAAATGATAAAAGTGTTTCTACTGATTTTTTTCTATTCATATAATCAAATCACTCCATTTTTTTACTATTTTTTTTATTTTACCATATAATTTTACTGAATTAAATAAAAACCATTCATCTATAGCTTATTCTATGGCAGCGGACTGAAAATTTGCTTATGCCTTGCATGTTTTTATGCTTACTATAATAATGTCATTATTTTTCTTGAATTGACCGCGGCCTGCGTATAGGTTTATTTGCTTCGTAAAACATCGTTTTTTACTAAATCTGTGTTATGATGAATGAATCAAAGTAACCCTAAACGCTATAGATCTGAAATATAGACTTTGTATTCAAACTATATGAATTGAGGAGATGGCAGTATGTTTCATAAAATAAAAAAATTTATTTTGGGCAGATCATTGCGCAGCAAACAACTGGGCGAGCAAAAGTTTAATGTATTTTGGGGATTGCCAATTCTTGCCAGCGATGCAATTTCTTCTGTAGCTTATGCCGGCGAAGAAATCCTTTATGTTTTAGTTCCTACTATTGCAATGGGCGCTTATGAGCAAATGTTTTATATATCACTGGCAATTGTTGCTTTATTGTGCATTTTAGTTTTTTCCTATCGCCAAACGATTGATGCCTATCCGGATGGTGGCGGCTCGTATATCGTGGCTCATGACAACTTGGGGACTATTCCGGGCCTGACCGCTGCCGCTACCTTGTCGATTGATTATATTTTAACCGTTGCAGTAAGTGCCTGCGCCGGCACAGCAGCAATTACCTCGGCTATACCAAGTTTACTTCCACATAAAATTTTAATGACTTTATTTTTTATTTTCGCTTTAATGATTGGTAATTTACGAGGAATCAAAGATTCATCGAAAATGTTTGGCATTCCAACATATACATTTATTGTATCCATGCTTCTTATGATTTTATATGGCGTATTTAAAGTAAAAGTGCTGGGATTTGTGCCGGTTGAACTTGAACAAATGCCAGAAATAACAGGAGATATTACTGTTTTTTTAATCTTGCGTGCTTTTGCCGCTGGTTGTACGGCCTTGACTGGTGTAGAGGCTGTAAGCAACGGCATTCCTAATTTTCAAAAACCATCCCAGAAAAATGCGAAAACCGTTTTAGTGTTATTGGCACTGGTTGTTTTGGCTATTTTTAGTGGGACTTCTTATTTGGCAACACTATATCATGCTTTACCAAATCCTGATCAGACGGTAATCGCACAAATTTCTCTTCAGGTCTTTGGCAATGGATTTTTTTATTATTTTATGCAGGCTACGACGGCACTTATACTTATTATGGCCGCAAATACTGCATTCAACGATTTCCCCTTACTATTGTCTTTATTAGCAAAAGATTCGTATGTGCCACGGCAGTTTGCCCAAAGAGGCGGACGGCTCAACTATTCTAATGGGATTGATTTTTTGGCTTTAGCTGCAGGAATATTGGTTATTGTTTTTAATGGTGAAACGCATTTGTTACTGCCATTATATGCAGTTGGTGTATTTGCCTCGTTTACTCTTTCACAGTCTGGCATGTGGCTTCGGTGGGTAAAAAACAAAGCTCAGGGCTGGCAGCACAAAGCTTTTATTAATGGACTTGGTGCAATTGTGACTTTTCTCACCATGATTATCTTAGGTGTAACTAAATTTATGACAGGGGCCTGGATTGTATGTATTTTAGTTCCAATATTTATTTACGGTATGCTGCGAATTAAGGCACATTATAATATTGTTGCCAGTCAGCTTAAACTGCCTTTAGCCGAACTTGCTGAGGCAATGTCCTGGCGTGAACGTGAAGTCAATCATGTAATTGTTCCGCTGGCATCTATTAATAAAGCCTCTTTAAAAGCACTGCTTTATGCGAAAGAAATTTCAAAAGACAAAAATATTATTGCTTTCCATATAGCTATGAATGAAAAGTTTGCAAAAGAGCTGCGTGAGATGTGGGATACTTTTCATCTGGGAATTCCATTGGTAATTTATGAATCACCCTATCGTGATTCAGTTACACCCTTGCTGAATTTTATTGCCTCACAAGAATATGCGGCTAATCCTGATGACATTATTACTATTGTTTTGCCCGAAGTTATTGTATATAAAAAATGGACAAACATCTTACACAATCAGACCAGTTATTTTATGCGTGAAAAGTTAATTCATGATCCGCGTATTTCAATTGTTACAGTACCATTCCAACTGAAAAAATAAGCTGCAAAAAATGCATATTGAAAAGAAGCCCCTTCTATCTTAACAAAACAGATAGAAGAGGCTTCTTACTATTTAAAATAATGCAGTTTATACACGCTTCGCGAAAAATTTCTAGAACAAAAAGTTTCGTAATTGCTTTATTTCATACTGTGATATCATTTAATTCATTCTATATATTTCCCGGGAAATATACTATAATTAGTATAACATGTTTTACGGAAAGGAGTTGTTATCATGAAATCCTCTTTGCTTTTCACCTTCTTTTTGCTTTTTCTTTTTTCCTCTTTTTGTTCAGCTCGTACTGAACTTCCCTTTACAAAAGGAGTTTTCGTCGATGATAATTTGATTGTCCAGGGCGTCAATCTCTATGGTCCGGGCTTCAATGCCGGTATTCGTCCCGGAGATCGGTTTATCACTACGTCCCGCACACTTATTGATCAGGACAACACTGCCTACCCTTTGCGTGAATTTGTTGTACGCGGTAATACAAGCTATATTACACGACTTACACCGAATCAGCTTACATTGCCTACACAACAAGGAATTTTTCTACTTGTCAAAGATTCGCTGACCTTTGACACTGTAAAAGCTTGCATGTCTTCTGACCCTTTTCTAAAAAAGCTGTTGCGCCTCCAGGATGCCCAACCGGAATGGGGCCTTTTTTACACGGATGCCACACTTTTACAATCTGATATTGATTACAGCAACTACATTATTGCAGAAAACACACCTTCCCGTCTACGCATACGCACTGCCCTTTTCTTCACAACAGCTGTCTATAATACATATACAATGTTTCATATTGATCTAAAATGCACTGGCTACGATGAAGCTGCGAATACCTGGTATGAAATTCCGTCTTCTGGTATACTTCAACAAGATATCATAAAGCATCTGTTGAAACTTTAATTTGAAAAGAGGTCTTTTTTTCAATGAATACACTTCTTCTGCAAAAAATGATTGCATACGATAAGGGTGATGCTCAACGCATCCACCATTTTCTCAAAGTCTATGAATTTGCTTCTCTGCTCGCTCAGATGGAGCAACTGCCAAAGCAGACACAGCACATTCTTGAAACTGCAGCAATTCTTCACGATATTGGCATTCACCTAAGCGAAAAAAAATATAACAGCAGTGCCGGAAAATACCAGGAAATTGAAGGCCCGGCTCCAGCACGCGAAATGCTTACATCCCTTCACTACGACGAGACCGTAATTGATCGTGTCTGCTATCTCATTGCCCATCATCACACTTACATTAACGTCGACGGAATTGATTATCAGCTGCTTATCGAAGCAGATTTTCTCGTAAATGCTTACGAAGATGCACTTTCGGCAAAATCTATCAGCGCTGCCCGTGAACGCATTTTTAAAACAAAAAGCGGTATCAGTATTCTTGAAACGGTCTATGGCAAAATCGAATAAAAGAGCATTTAATAGGGGAGGAAGGTTCTGGTTGCAGCAAATAGCTGTATTAAAAAATCGCTAACTATATAATTCTGCATTATAAAAAAATTTACTGTAAAAGAATTTTTACAGTAAATTTTCTTTTTTATATACAAAATCAGAAAAATACATAGCAGTCACTATAGGAAATCAACGGAGAAGCACGGAGATATAAGGAACTCCAAAGCCAATCCTTTTAAACACGGATAGCCTCTTATAGACTCGAAAAGCCTTGATTAGCCCTGTTCGTCAGAAGACATACATCTATGCTACAATATATATGTAAAGTAAATTTACTTTTCAAATGTGATTGTATGTAAAATGATTTCAAAGTATAGAACCATATAGCTGAAAAATATAAATTTCAGCTGTTCTCCCCACCCTTTTTACTTCTACAGTTTGAAATCACTTTCGTTTGGTCAAAAATAAGGAGTTTGATATTTATGATGCAATGGTATGCTTTAATGTTTGCTGTCATTGCGGAAGTAACCGGCACAACGATGATGAAATTGCTTGGGCACAATGAATCTGCTGCCGGATATTGTTTTATATTCACAATGATAGGTCTTTCCTATTTTCTTTTATCCAAGGCTATTATTAAAATCCCAATGAGCACTGCCTATGCTGTATGGGAAGGTCTTGGTCTTGTTGCTATAACCGTTATTGGTTGTGTTTTGTTTAATGAAAAACTTCCCCCGATGAAGCTTTTTGGCTTTGCTGCAATCCTATTAGGTATTATCCTATTAAAAACGGGTACTTTTATCGGTGGTGAACGCCATGAATAACGGTGTTTTATTTTTGGCGATTGCCATTTTAATGGATGTTTTCGCTAATATTCTGCTAAAAAAGTCGGACGGGTTTAAACGAAAATCCTGGGGGATCGGTGCTATTTTATGCATTGTAGGTGCTTTTTCTCTTCTTGCACAAGCTGTAAAAACCATGGATCTTAGTATTGCCTATGCGCTTTGGGGTGCCGTTGGAATGCTGTTGACGACAAGTATTGATATCGCTTTTTACCGTGTAAGACTTAAAAGCAGGGCTTTGGTTGGCATTGTCTTTATGGTTGCTGGGATTGTATTGATTCAATCACTGAATTAGTAATCGAATAAAAATTTTTCATGATGTTTTTTAGAGGCTAAACGCGCTTGCGTTTAGCCTCTTTTTTTAATATTTTATGTCATTTTATTTATTAGGCTTATTTTTTTTTAAACCAATTTTATCCATTGTTTTGTCAACAAGATCTGCGTTTTCATCAAGAAACTGGGCAAACTGATCTGAATCCTGATATGAAATCGTCAAACCCATTTTTTTTGCGAATTCAACGAACTCAGGATCTTTCAACGCTTTTGTAAATGCAGCAACAATAACTTTTTTTGTCTCTGGATTTACATTTTTCGGAAGTGCAATCCCCCTCCACGTACCAAATACAAGATCAATTCCTTGTTCCTGAAACGTCCTTACTTCCGGAAAGAGCTCATCACGTTTGTCATCCATTATGCCAAGAATCTTAAGCTGACCGGATTCCACCTGCTCCCGTACTTCCGCAACAGATACAGATACCGCCTGAATACGCCCACTAACAAGAGCATTTACCGCTGGTGCACCGCCTTCAAACGGAAGATGTTTTACTTCAATACCCGTTTTTTGTGCCATAAGACCTGCCGCAATATGCCATACAGAACCAGCAGCTGAATTACCAATACTGATTTCCCCCGGATGCTGTTTTGCATACTGAACAAATTCTTCAACTGTATTATATGGGGCATCTGCCCTTACAGTTAATGCTGCTGCATCGGTATTTACACGAATAACCGGATCAAAATCTTTATAAGTAAAAGGCACCAGACCCTGCGGCGGCATAGAATTCAATTCAAACGTAATCATGCCCAGAGTATAGCCATCTGGTTTTGCTTTCATAATTGCAGCATGGCCTGCTGCTCCACCACCACCAGTAATATTGGAAACCGTAATCGTCTGATGGATATCCTTTTCAGCGGCCTTACAAAGAGCCCGCAGGATTGCATCTGTACCGCCACCTGTACCCCACGGACAAATCATTATGAGATCTTTGCTGGGATAGTCCGTTTTCCCTGAGGAATCGTCACCACTGCTGCTTGCAGACTTTTCTTCACTACAGCCTGCGGCAAAAACTACGGTTATGCAAAAAAATAATAACAATAAAACAACGAAACCTTTTTTCATTAATAATTCCACCCTTCATTAAGTATCTGGGGATTTCTTTTTTAATTACTTTCTTTCGTCTGTTATTAACCGCTCTGCTTATATAATAATTTTTTATTTAATATAATTATTCTGACAATTATTGTTTTCTAATACATATAGTAACTGTATATACAAACTTTTGAAGTTCTTTTGTAAACCGATTTCGTATCAGCATCTATAAAGCTTTCTACAAAATTTATTGTATCATTAATCATTTTTTGTGTCAATTTCTACACAATTTTTGCTCAATTCAAACTATTTATGTATTTTTGTAACTTTTTATCTTGCCAAAGCAAAAAACAGGGTCCCCTTCGCAACTGCGACAGTCCCCTGCTTTTTATTCAGACATTATTATTTATACGTACGATACATCTTGATCGGTTCCGGATTATTATTGATCGACCAGATACCGCAAGGGCATATACCCGCGCAGATACCGCAGCCTATGCATCTATCCGGATCGGATACATACTCATACATACCGTCTTCATGCTCTATACGCGAAATTGCCTTTTCCGGACACGACTCGATACACATTTTGCAATCGCGGCATGTACCACAGCTTATACAGCGGTTGTGATCTTCAGCCGGATCGGCAAGATTGCAGTGATGACACTTGTCAAAATAAGCTTTTGATATCCGCTCTGCTGGAATTTCCTGCTTTTCTGCCATCGGTAGCGCTTCTTTGCCAAGAACATATTCATCGGCAAAATGCGCTGCCTTAATCCCGGCGCTGATTGCATCAACAAGACGCCCTGGTTTTATGACATCCCCGGCTGCGAACACACCATCAAGAATCGACTCATCCTCTTTTGGAACGAGCCACTCACGAAACTTTTTGACGCTGTCATTTTGTGGCAAATAGTCGAGGATCGGCGCTTCACCAATGGATACAATAACCTGATCTCCAGCAATAAACCTGCCGTCCTTATCATATATCCCTTTATCCGTAATTTTATTCGTCATAAACGGCCATACAAGCTTACCACCAAGTTCTTCGACATGCTTGATTTCCTTGGCAAAAGCTGCTGGTTGCTGAACATCAACCGCGACAACGCTTTCCGCCCCCATCTGGTAGGCACCGACAACGGTATCCATCCCAGAGTTACCACAGCCGATAACAATAACGTTCTTGCCGACCTTGGGACTTTCACCGCGATTAACTGCTTTGAGAAAATCAATACCCATCGTGAGTCGATCTGCACCTTCCCACGGGAAGAACCGTGGCTTATGACCACCCGTTGCAACAACAACAGCATTATTCTCTTTACGGATGTCCGCAAATTTCGCAGAATCGACACGACAGGAAGTTTCAAACTTTACGCCAATATCCTTAATTCGCTGAAGCTCAATCTGTAAAAGCTCATGTGACAGACGCCCGCGTGGGATAACTTGTTCAAGCTTACCACCGATGGCTTTCGCATCATCGTATACAGTAACGTCATGTCCCTTGCGTGCCAGCTGCCATGCTGCAGAAAGACCTGCAACACCTCCGCCGATAACGCCAAATTTTTTACCCGTTTTATTTTGAGGTGCTTTGATTTTTGTATAAACGGACTGAAATCCAAGTTCACCAATCTGGATTGGCTCATCAATCGTACCACGTGTACAGCCCTGCATACAAATATTGGGACATACCGAACCACATACTGAACCAGGGAACGGAGTATAGTCAAGAATGAGCTTGTAGGCTTCTTCTGTTTTTCCTTCACGCAGAAGATCATAACGACGCTGTGTTGGAATCCCCGCCGGACAGTTGAATTCACAAGGTGCTGCATACTTAGCGTTATCCCATGATGGTACACGCTGACGATAAAGGCCCGTTACAACAGTATCTTTTACAGAAAAATCATCCATAGCAACATCACTGAATATACCATCCTTAACCCATTCCTTTGTTCGGAATTCCTTAAGNTCCGGCTGCGCTTTTGGTTTTTTTTCTTCAAACGCCAAAGGTCTGAGCTTATGCCACTGGCTCCAATCAGAAAGTTNCTTGCGAAGCTCCGGCTTTTCGATGGACTCAAGAAACGTATCCATTTTACCATCAAGAAATTCGATATCATCGGCTTCAAGATTGAGTAGCTTGATATCATCCGGATAACTGGCTGCATTGCCGCGAAAATAGACGACACCGCCTACCATACCAACGCAGGCACGTTCACCAAGTACAGATGCAAACTGTTCNCTGTCATAGCCACAGACAACAGCACGACCACCGCCCATAAACTCAAATGAGAAGCTGCCAACATTTTTTAGTATCCAGAGTTCTGGTTCTTCGTAAAGTGGATCATGTTTCATAAGAGAGCCGGAACGTGTACCTGCGCGACCACCAATGTAAATTTTACCACCAGCAGAGCAGTGACCTGCCGTATCACCAGCATCTCCTCTGATCGTGATTTTACCACCAGAATTGAGCCAGCCGACATCCGCCGGGGCCGATTCATCGACAATGATCTCTGTATTATCCAAACACATAGAGCCAACACGCTGACCGGCATTCGTTACATGGAAGTGAAGCATTTTTCCTTCCGGATGCCACAATGGACCACCTATATCATGCTGACCGGAGGCCGCTATATCAAATTCTGTTTCACCACTTGCAACAGCTTCGCTGATTGCCAGCAGCAAGTCCTGCGTAGACATGCGTTCATGTCCTTTTAATGTTTCTATTTTAAACATTTTTGTGCTTCCTCCTTAGCATACATATTGAATGCCGAGCTTATCGGCAATCGCTTTATCCGTTGATACAAGAGCATCACTGCGGCCAACTGGAAGTGAACTATTCCCAATAGGCGCCATAAGCTTTCTGAGTTCCATATCAAATGCAAGTACGTAGTCGACGATTTTCTGAGCTCCACGATCAATATCAAGACGTTTTACAAGACGCGGATCTTGCGTACAAATACCGGTCGGACACTTACCTGTATTGCAGGAATTACATCGGCCCTGCTCATTGCCTACGCAGCCAAGCAGCTGGATAAGTATTTTACCACAAAAAACACCATTAGCACCGAGGCAGATCATTTTAAAGGCATCTGCTGCTGCATTGCCTGTCATGCCAATACCACCACCAGCAAAGAGTGGAATCTGACCCTGCAGCCCTTGCTTAACAGCTGCAAGATAACAATCTCTGAGCTTTGATACAATTGGATGACCTGTATGATCAAGCGATATTTCATTTGCTGCGCCTGTGCCGCCCTGAATACCATCAATGAAAAATCCCCCACAGATCTTGTATGGATCTCTCAATAAATTATTATATACCGATACAGAAGTTGCAGATGCTGCGCACTTAATAGCAACCGGAACACGGAAACCAAACGCTGCATTAAGCGACAAATGCATCTTCTGTACAGATTCTTCGATTGAATAAAGTCCCTGATGATTTGGCGGGGAGGACAGTGTTGCTTTAGGAACACCACGAATGGCCTGTACATGTTCAGCCACTTTAGCTGCCGGCAGAAGCCCGCCATCGCCAGGCTTTGCACCCTGGCCAATCTTTATAAGCACACCGGCCGGATCTGTGACCATCTTCGGCAATGCTTTAATGATACGATTCCAGCCAAAGTGACCAGATGCAATTTGCAGAATAGAATACTTAAGATATTCAGATTCAAGAAGCTTTACCGGCATACCGCCTTCACCAGAACTCATACGTACCGGAAGCCCGCATTTTTCATTAAGATATGCAGTAGCCATTGCTACCGCTTCCCATGCACGTGTCGAAAGAGCACCAATAGACATATCCGAAAAAACAAGCGGATAAATCCAGTTAACCGGTGGAGTCTTATGTGCCATTTCCAACTTGCCGCCTACCATCTTAAATGGAAGTTCCCGCGGAGAAAGTACTCGGCCGAAAGGTGCCCGAATATCGAAAGTATGACGCTGTGAATCAAGCGAAGGATCTGTCATCTGACTGATACGTCCAACAACAATGCTGTCAAGCGTACGCTGTGCATTGAGGTTTGTACGTCCACCGCGCTTGATTGGACCACTGTCACGCGAAAGCAATGTTTTGCGTGTATCCGAATTTCTTACCGGACGAATCGCATTGTTTGGACAGACTTTTTCGCACATGCCACAGCCTGTACAGGCATTTGCAATACTGGCTTCCTGCTTGATAATTGGACGAACAATATGCTGATGTACCGGATTTGGTTGGTTGCCTTCCGATACTGTAATCGACTGCTGCTGCACCGTCGGTTTAATTGCACCAAACGTACAGGATGCAACACAACTGCCACACATTGTGCAGCGATCGGCATGATATTCTATTTCCCAGGCGAGATCATTCACCGCAATATCTTGTGTTTTTACTGTTTCCATCTCTGTACCTCCAGATTATTGTCAATAACGACAACTTCACGTTCATTCGGATAGATATCCTTTGTCATATCACGATCCGGCATGATTTCATTAAGTCCGCAAACCTCTGATGAGATCGCAATCGTTGTATCATCCCCACCGATAACAACAGGGCGAAGTTTCTTCGAATCACAACAGGTAATCATGCGACCATCCGGAAGATTTGCAATGATCGTGTTCGGTCCGTTAATTTCAAGATTTGCCAATGACTGACGAATAGCTTTGAGAACGTCCTTATCCGGCCGTTCCTCAATTTCAGCAAAAGGTAACGGTGTTATAACATGCTTGTAATAATCGATTGGCCACTTGAGTTCATGGAGTACATAGTGAAGCGTATAAAGGAAGTTCTGTGAATCGGATTCAAAACCAGTATAACCGCGATGCAGAGATTTCTGAAACTCCTTATTCTTTGTATAGAAAGTATTTTCACCATTCGCACAAAGTGTATAGCCCTGCAAAAAAAATGGATGTGCTGCGTAACGTACGATATCATAGTTCGTATTCTGACGGCACTGCGCAACGATACTTTTAGCAACAAGACAGCCATTATCATCCCAAAGGCGGAAATACGTTGCAATATCACGTGGATCACCAATTTCTTTAAGTGTCAAAACATCTGGCCAAAAAGAATATACATATCCTTCTCCAGCAGTTTCTAATAGCGTACGAAGTGCAAGACGCGTATCCATAAGCAAATCCTCACGCTGTCCCTGCGTTTTTTCATTATAATGTTCTGGATAATCATAATTACGAAAAATGTAATACGGCATTGCCTTAATATCAAGACCCGGCTGCTTATTTGGTACAGGAACCCATTCTGCCAATTGTACAAAGTTATGGCTGTCCATATATTCTTCAACCATCTGCGCACCACGCTGAGTACAGGCAAGCGACAGCAAAGGCTTATCCTTATAGTTAGAAAAAATTCCGTATAGATCCTGCATAACCATAGCAAATCCCGAGTTATCATGACCTTCCTGCTGCGGCAGCATAAGATGCAGCGCTTTGGACGGATGAAACGGAACTTTACTTTTAATGGAACCAATTCTGCACATATTCTCTCCTCCAATAATACAAACGCATTCATATTCAAACAGACTTCTTAAAATCAACGAAAAAAACCGTATAATCGGTACCATCAGACCGATATACGATCTTTCAGCGCCATTGCCGATACTCTCCATATAATATGAAATAAATATAAATCCTTTGCATTTTTTAAATCGTAGTTTTCCATTCAATAAATACATTTGTTTTTATGTGTTACATTTAAATGTAACGTACTTATCATTATAAGAATGTAATCTTATACTGTCAATATGCATATCGCGTTGTAATTTTCTGAAAAATCCTTGATTATTACGGCATTTCAATAATTATAACTTATTGTATATGTATATTTATTCATAAATTCGTATTTTATGCAGTTTTATACAGTTACATATTATTGCTAATATTGTCTACTATAGCTAATATACAGGCATTGCTTACTTTATTTCTTCTATACAAATTTATTATGTATTGTATTGTTTTACGGTATACAAGAATACAATTCATTTTATTTATCATTATGTGTACTTATCATGTATTTTGTATATTTAAAAATAAAAAAATTTTTCACCTTGTTTTAATCAAAACATTTAATTATTTTTTATTCTTATCTTACAAAAAACCTCTGGTGAGAATTTTTTTAGTTTTCTATTTTTCCCACTCAGTCCCTGCTTTATCCCATCAGCTAGATATAGTGGTTTTCTGCACTATTTATGTCTTATACTACAAGTAAGAAATAGTCATTCGGCTTCATCCTGCCAGCAAACGCACCACAAGGGATTCTGGTATTTGCTACCGATACCTTTACAGCTAAGGATTGCATCAAATTCAGGCTGCCAATTACAATCGTCGGCTATCTTTTACTTTTGATTTTTTCACAAACCTATTGGAAAGCTCTCAGTATTTTTTAATAGAAAAATCAAGTATTGATTCTATAAAAAACACGCTGAAGATATACGCGTATACACCGCTTTCCTGCCTCAACCATAGAAAAAACATGCAGGCACTTCAGGTTGGCTGGAATGC
>WSSedB1CaDRAFT_10000825_pt1 | contig 12668 bp, 8 predicted proteins | sample WetSurSB1Cattail_FD_9460 | JGI IMG/M metagenome (IMG submission 9460)
AGCCGGCGAGAAAGCCGAAGTGGGCGTTGAGGCCATGGCGGACGAAGGTGTAAGCGGAGCCAGCGGCAGGATAGCGCGCTGCCATCCGGCCGTAGCTAACTGCGGTCAGTACCATGGCGACCATTGAGAGCAACAACGCGCTGACGGCATGGCCGGCTGAGATTTGCTGTACCAGACCAAACAAGGGCACAGCCGCAATAGGCATGATGAGCACGATGCCGTAGAGGATCAGGTCCCAGAGCGTGAGCGCACGGCGCAGTGAGGGAGTGCGCGGAGTTTCCGCGTTATCCATGTGGTGATCCCCGAGGGCTAGAGTAGGTACCTAACTTGATGTCTACGGGAGCGGAAGCGACGCGTCAAGGAGAAAATGAACATTTCGTCTATATATAGTGAGGTATCTCCCCGAGAAATTGACAGTCAATAACGTTTTCGTACAAAAGTATTGACTCTGTTTGGCCAGCATCGTACCATCGGTCAGATTTCCAGCAGGCGCCGCGGCCATTTTGGCCGGCGCCGGCCTCACACGTCGATAGAAGCACGGGTGACGAGGAGGCGTGAGCGCAGCTGGCCGGACAGATCATGAATCACCTAGCCCTTTTTGGTGGAATTCCGACGCGCCAGAAGCCCTATCCGGCTTGGCCCGTATTTGACGACAACGAAGAGCGCGCGTTGCTGGAGGTGTTGCATAGCGGCCGCTGGTGGAGCGGCACACAGGCCTACCATGACCGGCCAGGTGTAGAGCACGCCTCTCGCGCGGCTGAGTTTGAGGCGCAGTTCGCGGCGTATCACGGTGCTCGCTTCGGACTTGCCTGCGCCACCGGCACCGCGGCGCTGGAATTGGCGCTGAAGGCCGCGGGCATTGGGCCCGGCGACGAAGTGATTGTGCCGCCGTACACGTTTCTCGCCACGGCGAGCGCGCCGCTGCTGATCGGCGCCGTGCCAGTGTTCTGCGACATCGATCCTCGCACGCTGAATCTCGATCCGGCACGCATTGAGGAGGCCATCACTCCACGCACGCGCGCCATTATTCCAGTGCACTTTGCCGGGCTGGCAGCGGACTTAGATCGCATTCTCGAGATTGCCCAGCGTCATGGGCTGTTCGTGCTTGAGGACGCAGCACATGCGCACGGTGCGAGCAGCCGCGGACGGCGATTGGGCACAATCGGCGGGGCGGGCATTTTCAGCTTTCAGGCCTCGAAGAATATGACGGCGGGCGAAGGCGGGCTGGTGCTCACCAACGACCCGGAGCTGGCGGAGCTGTGCAACTCGTACCTGTGGGCCGGGCGCAAACTCGGCCGCCCGTGGTACGAACACTACCGACTGGGCTGGAACTATCGCATCACGGAGTTCCAGGCGGCGCTGTTGATCGAGCAACTGCGCAGGCTACCGGAGCAGACTGCGACTCGGATGCGCAACGGTCTGCGACTCAATGCGCAGCTCGCCGATGTGCCGGGAATCCGTACGCTAAACGTGCCGGAGTGGGTGACCGAGCACTCGTTTCATCTCTACATCTTGCGCCTCAATGAAGAAGAGTTCGGGCTTGGCCGCGCGGAGTTTCTCGCGGCGCTTGGACGAGAGGGGATTCCGTGTTCGGGTGGTTATTCGTCGCCGCTTTACCGCAATCCAATGTTCGTCGAAAACGCGTTTAATGCAAACGGACTGCCGCTCACGCCGCCAGGTCACACGATCGACTACACGCGAGATCCGGAGCGCTGCCCAGTGGCCGAGCAAGCCTGTAAGGACACGGTGTGGATCGAGCACCGCGTACTGCTTGGCGAGCCGGAGGATGTGGATGACATTGTGCTCGCGATTCGCAAGATCCACGCCTGTCGGAAGGAGTTTCGCCAAGCGGCGGTGTAGCAGGCGAAGCGCGGAGAGCTAAGAAAGTTTCTATTACGATAGCAACATGATGAAAATATCAAAATATGAGAAAGATTTATCTCGATGTCGTTAAAAAATGCTTGACTCGTTTTCGGGCCGGTCCCATACTCAACAGAAATCTGAGCCGCATTCTCTCCCGGTGCACGCTGAACAAGCATGTCAACGTACTACGTGCCGGAAGCGGTGGAGTTGTCATCATAGTTCTTAGTTCTAGCGCATCTGAACGGCTCTTTCGACGCTCATCTCTTTCCCTCCCGATGAGCCGAGTGCGCTGGAAAACTGCTTCCTCAAGGTCGGTGCTACGGCGTCGTCCCAACCCGGCATTACCCCGGCCCCGAAGTTCGAGGCTTTGCCGAACGGCAGCTTCAATGTTTTGGGCTCATAGCAACAAGGCAAGTTTGAATTTGGGCGTGAGTATGAAGCCCGCGCCACAATCTTCGTCCTCTAGGAGATGCCATGCGTTCGTGTCAATCTTTAGTTTTAGACGTTATTGTTCGTAACGTCCTATTTGCCCTCTTTGCCGCCTTCGCATTGGGAATTGGATGCAGCGAATCTGCCTTTGCGCAGGTCGATCGCGGTGGCATCGTGGGCTCCGTGGCGGACCAGACCGGCGCGCGTGTTGCCGGGGCGCGTGTGAAGGCAACGAACCTTGCCACCAATATCTCGGTGAACGCGGTGACGGACGCTAATGGCAACTTCTCGCTCACGTCGCTGCTCATCGGAGTGTACCGCGTTAAGGCGGAGCAGGCTGGCTTTGCCGCAGCGGTAGAGACAGGCGTGCAGGTCTCCGTTGGGCAAGTGGCGAAGATTGATTTCGCGTTGCATCCGGGAGCTGAATCGCAGACTGTGGAAGTGATGGCGGCCAGCACGGAGCTGCAGACGCAGACCTCTTCACTGGGCACGATCGAATCTGAGCAGCGCATCTCCGAGCTGCCGCTGAATGGGCGCAACTTCATCGCTCTTGCCTATCTGGGGCCTGGCGCCAACAGCGGCCAGGCCGGATCGAATGCGTCGGGTGGAGTGTTTGAGAACCAACGCGGCAATGAAGCTATCTCGGTTAACGGCCTGCGTGTTTCGAACAATAACTTTCTGCTGAATGGTGTGGACAACAACGAATTCGGCCTGGGTGGCGTGATCATACTGCCACCTCCTGATGCGATCCAGGAGTTCAAGATCGAATCCAACTCTATGAGCGCGGAGTTTGGCCGCGGCGGTGCGGCGGTGAACGTGGTGGTCAAGTCGGGCGCTAACAAGATACACGGCGGGTTGTATGAGTTTGTGCGTAACGACCGGCTTGACGCGCTCGACTACTTTGCGAGCGGTGCGACGCAGTTTCAGCGCAACCAGTTTGGCGCGTTTCTTGGCGCCCCTATCGTGAAGAACCGCACATTTGTTTTCGGAGACTACGAGGGTACGCGGCAGCGGCAGGGTGTGCCGTTTGTATCAACGGTACCCACGGCAGCGGAGCGTACGGGGGACTTCAGCGATCGCCTGACGGGGCAGTCATTCAATCCTTGCGGTACGGGCGGGCCGGCCTTCGATACGGGTGCGGTCTTCGATCCTTACAGTACTTACAGCTATGACTGTCCGGGTGGCTCGACGATCCTGCTGCGCAATCAGCTCAGCTATAACGGCCAGCTGAACGTTATCGATCCGACAAAGATCGATACTGTTGGGCAGAACGTGGCTGTGTTTTATCCGATGCCGACAAGCACGGATCTGACCAACAACTACGCTGTGACACAAAAGAACACGAACGACCAGGACGAGTTCGACATTCGCGCGGATGATCACCTGTCGGCAGCCGACCAGGCGTTTGCCTCTTATGGCTTCGGCGATATCCGCAGCGTGTCACCGGCTGGACTGGGCAAGCTGGGTGGAGCTGATTGCTGTTCGGGCCTGAGCGACAGCCGAGCGCAGCACCTGGGACTGGGCGAGACGCACCTCTTCTCGCCGACGCTGCTCAACGACGTGCACGGCGGATACTTTCGCTACGCGGTCAACGCGGTGCCTTTCAATTACGGAACCGACATCTCAACGCAGCTCGGCATACCGAACGCCAATCGTGGCGATGAGAACTCGAGCGGCCTGACGAATCTTGATATCGCAGGTTATACGCCGATAGGCGATTCGGAGTGGCTTCCGGAGCACGCATTCGAGAACATCTTTCAGATTGCGGATACGATGACGAAAGTGAGCGGTCGGCACTCACTGAGGTTCGGCATAGACTTCCGGCGGCAGCAGCGGAATTTCTTCCAGCTTGCGGTGCCGCGCGGCAATATGGTGTTCTCTGGTGGATACACGCAGGATCTGGGCACCGGCACGGGCGGCAATGGCCTGGCGGACCTGATGATCGGCGTGGCGGAACACGTGGAACAGGACACACTTTCGGGGTTGTATCCGACGCGCTACTGGGACCTGGCCGAGTTTCTGCAGGACGACTTCCGCGTGCGACCGAATCTGACGCTCAACCTGGGGCTGCGCTACGATTTGATCTCGCCGGCCAACGGGCGCGTGGCGAACTTCGATCTGAACAAGGCGGTGATGGTGGCCTCGTATGGGAGTGGCGCGGTGTCGCACGCCGGCGTTCAGTTCGACAAGAGCGACTGGGGCCCACGCGTGGGCCTCGCGTGGTCGCTGTCCGGCAGCACGGTTGTGCGCAGCGCGTTCGGCATCTTCTACTCGCCTGAGGCAAACACGTTCGACGATCTCGGACTGAATCCTCCGGCACTCACGGATCTCTCTCGCAACTATGCAACCAGCAGTCTGCCCGTGAACTCACAGCTAATCTCGACAGGCTTTCCAGCGGAGTTTCCGACGCAGAGCCTGGACAACCCGACGGGTTCGGTAAAGTCGACGGGAGCTAAGCGCATCATGCCGCGCGTGATGGAGTGGAATCTTTCGTTGCAGCACGAGTTCCACAACCTGTGGCTGGCGCAGGCCGCGTATGTTGGCACGCGCGCCTACCACCTGTGGAACCACGAGGCCGACGATCTGAACCAGCCCGAGGTGCCACTCGACACCAACTTTTCTGACGACACAGGTAACATCGGGCGGCCGTACTTTAACGTGCAGCCGAACTTGGCAACGATCTATCCGCTCGACTACGCGCAGCTGGCGCTTAGCTATCACTCGTTCCAGGCCTCGCTGAATCGGCAGTTCCAGAACGGATTCAACGTGTTGTTTGCCTACACGTTTGCGAAGAATCTGGGCAATGCGGATGGTAACGTTGGCGGCGCTATTCAGGATGCGCATCATGCCAATCTGGAGCACGGTCCTGTGTCGCCCGACCTGCGTCATCGCTTCACGGCGAGCTATCTCTACGAGCTGCCATTCGGTCGCGGTCGCCACTATTTCCCCAACCTCAATACCGCGACGAATCTCATCTTGGGCGGGTGGGACGTTGCCGGCGTGACCGCCGTGCAGAGCGGGCAGGCTCTGACGGCGGTTTCGTCCAACGACCTGAGCAACACAGGGTCCGCGAGTTATCGCTACAACCAAGTGGCAAAGCCCTCGGACTTTTCCTTTGATACGGCCACGCAGGGCGCGCTGGGCTGCACCGGTAAGCAGACGCTGAATTGCTGGTACAACCAGGCGGCATTTACGGCACCCGCGCTTGGTGCAGGACAGCAGTCTGCGCATGTATTCGGCAACAGCCGCATCGGCAATCTGCGTGGGCCGGACCTAATCAACTTCGACCTCGTACTGCAGAAGCATTTCACAATCGGAGATTTTGGGCAGTTCGAGTTTCGCTCGGAGTTCTTCAATCTCTTCAACCATCCCAACTTCGGTTTGCCGGGGAACCTGGTGGACGTGCCGGGCGGCGCGAGCATTACCAGTACCGCCTCCAACAACCGCGAACTGGAACTGGCGTTGAAGTACACGTTTTAGGAACTTGTTGAAAAAGGATTCGAAGTCCCGGAATACGACAAAAAAGGTCTACCAAAACCATCACCGAGCGTCTTCCTATCGTTTCTCGGGCATTCTGGCGCGATCATGTTTTCGGCTTTGCTGCCCGTCAATAGTTTTTCAACAAGTTCTTAGGACTGAATCAGGAGGATCGGGTGAAAATTGGTGTTGTCTTGATCATGATGCTAGCGGCGTGCGCGGGAGTTGCAACTGCGCAGCAGACGCGGCTGGAACAGATGCACGACAAGACGGTGTTGATCTTCTCGCCGCATCCCGACGACGAGGTCTTCGGTGTAGGCGGAACGATCGCTCTGCTTAATCGCAACCACAACAAGGTTATCGTTGCGATCTATACCAACGATGACAAGGGTTCTCAGGACCCGGAGATGACGCGCGAGCGGCTGGCAGAAATCCGCAAGCACGAGGAAGAGGCCTCAGAGGCCGCTCTCGGAACGCCGAAGGAGAACATCCAGTGGCTGGGCTATGAGGACGGCATGCTGGAGTATGCGCCGCAGCCGCACCTGGTCGAACAGGTGACGGAGATCATCCGTCGTATACGGCCGGACGTGCTGCTGAGCATAGATCCTGGCGAGTGGTATGCACGCTGGCACAAGACTGACCACCGCATGGCAGCATTCAACACGCTGGATGCGGTACGCGCTGCGGAATTTGCACTGTACTTTCCAAACCAGCGTCTGGAGCTTAACTTGCAGCCGTATCACGTACCGGAGATGTATTTCTACTATTCCACCGATCAGGAAGCAAATTACGGTGTGGTCATTGACGATGTGATGGATCAGAAGGTGAAGGCGGCCACTGCGCAGGTGAGCCAGTTTCCACCGGCTGAGGACCACTACCGCGCCGATTGGGATCCGCAGACCCTTCACGTCACGGAGACTCACCTGCGGAGTCTGCAGCCGCGCAAGGACGGGCACTACGTGGAGATTTTCCGATATGCCACGGAATTCAACCAGAGGTAATAGAACCTACGAGGGGACGACGTGAATCGAGCTTCTACGCGCTCAAGGGGTCTGGCCGTATTGGCATGCTTTATCGCGCTACTAGCGCATGCCGGTGCTGAGCATCGGCATCTATTGCCCGCGCCGCGCGAACTGCACTATGGCTCCGGGGTGCTGCTGCTGGAGGGCGTTGGAATACGGCTGGACGCGAATGCAGACGAGGACGACAGCTTCAGCGCGACAACTCTTGCAGGCTGCCTTGAGCAGGTGGCACATGTTCATGCAATCGCGACCGTTGAGCCCGCGGGGCGCGTGATTACGCTCCATCGCACAGGTGCTTCGGATCCTCTGCCTACTCCTGGTGAGACTGTAGGCCCTCAGAGCCGAGAGGCATATACGATTCACATTGACGCAAACGGCGCAGAGATTCGCGCGCGCTCCTCGGCAGGCGTCTATGACGGCGTGCAGACGTTTTGCCAGATGATTGATCCAGGTGCAACGCCTTCGCTGCCCGTAGCTGATGTGAAAGATTGGCCTGCGATGGCGTATCGCGGCACGATGGTGGATTTCAGCGAGGGGCAATTGCTGCGCCTGCCGGAGGTAGAGCGGCAAATCGATTTGATGGCGCAGCTCAAGATGAATCAGTACTACCTCTACAACGAGCTTACGATCGCGCTTGATGGGCTGCCGCCGGCGGCGCCCGGAGCGCGTATGAGCAAGAGCGACGTGCACGCGATCATCGCGTACGCACGCAAGAGGCACATCGACGTGGTTCCGTGCTTAGAGCTTTATGGGCATCTGCACGACCTGTTTCGGCGCGAGGAATACTCGGATCTCGCCGACTTTCCGCACGGCGTCGAGTTCGATCCTGCGAACCCGCGTGTGGCCACACTGCTGCAGAAGTGGTCGGCGGAATACACGGATCTATTTCCGAGCGTGTTTGTGCACATCGGGTTTGACGAAACGTGGCAGCTGCAGCAGGCCGCCGCGCACGGCACCGCTTCGCCCGCGGCTTACTTCGCCGAACAGTTGCACAATGTGAGCGCACTCTTTGAGACACGCGGCAAGACAGTGCTGGCGTGGGGCGACATCATGGTGCGGTTTCCGGACATTGTGCCCCAGCTTCCGCCAAGGCTCATTGCAATCGCATGGTATTACGATCCGCGGCCGGACCCTGCCTACCATAAGTGGATCGACCCGTTGGCCGCGCGGCGTCAGCCGTTCATGGTGGCTCCCGGCGTGCATGCATGGAGCGAGGTTGCGCCGGATTTCGCACTCACCTTTGACAACATTGACACCATGTTGACTGCTGGCCGTAATTCCGGCGCGTTGGGGATGCTGAACACGATCTGGTCCGACGATGTGCAGGCGTTGAAGCGGCCGATGCTTCCCGGCATCGCGTATGGCGCGGTGGCCGCTTGGCAGCAGACGCCCGTGGACCATGCGCAATTCTTTGCCGACTATGCCGCGCTGGCTTACCCGCACGGTGCAGCTGACAAGATCGCAGCCGCACTTAAGGCCCTGGCAGAGAGCGAGACTGCGCTCGAAAACGTTGTGGGACAGGAAACAATGGCTGCGCTCTGGCACAATCCCTTTGCGCCAACGCTGCTGGCCGCTGCACAGGCGCACGGCGCAGATCTGCGCACTTGCCGCCTGAAAGCGGAGGCGGCCGAGGAGGAACTGCTATCCGGAGCCGAAGCGGGTGTCGGCGCCAACGAACTTCAAGGGTTGCTGGTTGAGAGCCGCATGCTCGACTACACGGCGTTGCGTTACCAGTATGCGGTAGAGATGGTGGCTGCGTGGGAACACCTCGGTTCGCACCCAGCGCGGGCACAATTGGACAATGACTTTGACAATATCGTCGTCTCGCAGCAGCACGGGAAGCTCCCCGACCTTATGGAAGGCATTTCGGAGTTGAAGCCGCAGTATGAAAAGGCATGGCTCGCCGAGTTCACCAGCTACCGTCTGGGCGCGGCTCTGGGCCGATGGGATGCCGAGTACGAATTCTGGCGCAGGTTACAGACGCGCCTGCTGGATGTGATGGAAACCTACGAACCGGGAAGGGGATTGCCGTCGTGGTCGAGCTTGTTGCCGGCAAACTGAAGGCAGGTATAATTCCAGAAGAGTCAGCTGTCCCCGGACGCAAGGCGTCCGAGTTGATGGAATGGGTACCACAGCCTCTTGCAGCAGTAGCAGCGGTCCACACAGGGTAACCTACTTGGAAGTTGTGGCAGCCTGATCGGATGACAAACGCTCCACGAAAAAGCGCGATGGACAAGCAGTGGATCGAGGGCCTGATTCGCACGCATGGGCCCATCTCCCGCGTTGGGATCTATCAACTCACGCAGCTTCGCCGCAGCACCATTTCGCAGCTCACGCGCCAGTTACTCGCCGAGGGAAAGCTGATCGAGGTCGGCCGCTCGGATAACCCCTTGGGCCGCAAGCAGATTCTGCTAAAACTAAACCCTAAGTTTGGATTTATCGGAGCGGTGCAGTTCGACGATCAGCAAGTTGCAGCCGCGGTGCTCGACCTGGAGCCATCGGTGGTATGCGCGGTTGCCGAACCTACTGATCTTGCTCACGGGCAAGAGGGACTCCTTCGCCAGTTGAAGAGCCTGCTGCGCCGCGCGGTGAAGAAATCGGGCTGTGCGTGGTCGAACTGTATCGGTATCGGCATTGCCGACCCGGGCCTGGTGGATACGCGTAACGGCGTCATTGCTTCTTCATCCACGATTGAATTCTGGAACAACGTGCCTGTGCGAGAGCGGTTCCGGGCAGATTTTGTCGACCTGCCCGTGCTGGTGGAAAGCAAGACGCGCACGACGGCTGTAGCTGAGCGCATGCTCGGCGCCGGCGAGAAACAGCCGAACATGATCTATTTCGACTACGGGACCGGCATTGGCGCGGGCGTGATTGTCGACGGTCACCTCCTGTACGGTCAGAACTGCGGAGCTGGCGAGGTGGGGCACATGAACGTGCTCAAGGACGGCCCGCGCTGTAAGTGCGGCAGCACAGGGTGCCTAGAAGCGCTGGCGGGCGCCTCGGCGGTGGAGAACCGCGTTCGCAAGGCGATTGAGGAAGGCGTGACGTCGCACGCGCTGGCCGGGATCGATCCGTTGACGATTACTGCCTGGCAGGTGTTTACAGCCGCGGCGGAGAACGACAAGCTCTGTTGGAATATCGTGGCCGAGGTGGCCGACGACATCGGCATGGCGGTTGCAAATCTCGTGAATCTCTTCAATCCATCGGTAGTGGTCATGGACCACCGGCTTCGCGTTGCTGGCGAGGAGTTTCTCAGTCTGGTTGCGCGGACCATCAAGAGCTATGCCCTGGCGAGCTCGACCGAGTCACTGCAATTGCGATTTGCGTATCTTGGAAGCGAGGCCGGCTTGCTGGGCCTAGGGTTGAGGATGCTTGATCATCACTTCGCGCAGACAGAGCCAGCGGTATTACTGGAGTCGCTGACCGAGGAGCGCAGCGCCAAACTACGTGCGCTCTAGATTCTCGTGGCGGCGCGGTTGAGACCGGGCTGAAGAACGCGATAGTGAAGGCGATCCAATTAGCCCAGTGGTTTTGTCGCCATCGTAAAACGGCCAATTTTCGTTAAATATTCTTCCCCTGGTCAGCGGTGGTCGCCTTGAAGCTGTTGTGGAGTTCGACAGGAACGTTCAAGTTCATTTTTTTACCTGCGGTTCTTCAGCTTTGCTGATCTGACTCACCTCCTTTCCCGGAGGTGAGTGTATCCGGCTATGAGTAGCCACTGCTACTGGATGCCCCAGGCCTGGCGGCACATCAGCACCATCCGGGCCATCGTCGCCCATTCCATGTCCAGAGCTGCAGCCAGAAGATGGAGCTGCTGCCGGGTGGCCGAGAGCCATGTCCCGGCTTCGATCTCCCTCCACCGCTGAGCCTCCATGCCGGCCAGCCCAGCCGCCTGCTCGATGGAAAGCCCCGCCTTGCCGCGGGCGATCTCGATGAAGGATCCGAACATCCGGCTCCAGACACCCTGGAAGTACTGGTTATCTGTGATCGACGGAAGAGACTTAAATAATATACTCATGTACTCATTACTCCTAAGCGGCGAACCTGTCAAGTCCGCCTGGATTTGGGTAGTGGTGCAGTTTGAATTTTCTTGAGACGGCGGATGTCCGCCGTCCGGCGTAGAATTTGAATATGGCAAAGAAAGTCACCGATGCAGATTTCGTGGAGAAAATCCTCAAAGATATGAAGGGTAAGAGCAATCGACTCATAGCGGATGCGATTGTGAAGAAATTAGGTCTTCGCATCCGTAACCGTGCCAGAGACCGCGCGGAGGATGTGAACCAGACCGCCGCGCGTATCGTCAGAGAGGCGACAGAAAAATAATCCTACTGCGGATTTTCCCAGTCCTTTGGATCATCAAACAATGTGGGAGATTCAGGATAGACTGGGGCGATTTGGTTGAGTTGCCTGTGGAAAGCATCATAATCGGTGTGTATCTTCATCAGGCCAACCACTGTACCTAAATGCAGTAAAAGCTCAGGCTTCCCTAATTCTTCACTCGTCCAAGAGTGGAGTTTGTTGCTGGGGCTGCCGCGTTCGCTACGCCTCTCTTTTAATGCTCGCAAGAGACCTGGAGCAATCCTCTTCCAAATCAGATCGTTCGTTAAGTGTCCGAAATATTGAGGCAGTTTCATGTCTGGACGTAGCTCAACTCCCTTGAGCCTGCATAAATGCTTGAAATAGTCACCTGGAAAGGTGCGGACCCATCGCCGCAATCCCTCAGACAGAAACTTCTTCAGGTACTCTTCAAGATCTCGCCTTGGTCTCTCGTACTGATAGCCAGTGGCTTCATCTACGAGAGCAATTATTCCCACACTTGCGAACCCGCGAATCAGAATCATCGCCCTCTTTGCGATGTTCTCCTGCGTATGCACAAGAACTCCAGCGGCTTCGGCATCCAGAAAGACTCCGCACACTTTAGGAAGCAATTCTGCTGGGTAGCCGAATGCTTTTGCCCCCCTGAGAGTCTCGAACTCAATTTGGCTTGACGTCACGGTTAAATCATCAGTAATGAAGGGCTTAAGGTTCTTTGCGGTGAGAAATGCGGGGAGGTTGACGTCAGCGTCATAGTATTGGCGTCCCTTGGCTTGTCTCGCTCTTCCCAGGGCTACCATGACGCCGCTTTGAGTGAGTACTCTCATCCCAGTTTCAAGCACGGCGCACGGAATTTCCATTCCTCCAATTGTCAGAGTGCCTTCATATGCCGCCTTGGATAGCGGCTTAGTGCTCTTATTCCACCGTGCATCTGCTGCGGTCTTGGCAATGGCGCTCCTATCCTCTTTGGATAGTTTCTTCGCTCTTGCCTTCCCTCCCAGTGACTGCATCACTTCAGGCTCTTCCATATTTCACCTTCCATACAAAGTATACTTGCACAGCAAGCATACTGCAAGCATAGCCTAGCAAGCAAGAAGATCATTCTTGACATGCTTGCATGCAAGCATTACTATAAATTCATTATGAATCGCCTGAGCACAGCAAAGCGCGTCCAAGTGGTTGCCGCCCTCGTGGAAGGTAGCAGCATAAATTCCATAGTCCGCATGACAGGCGTGGCAAAGCACACGATTCTCAAACTGATTGAAGATATGGGCTGCGCTTGCGCCTCTTTCCATCATCGGCATGTACGCGGTCTGCGCGTTCGTCGCCTTCAGTGCGATGAGATTTGGGCTTTTGTTGGGGCAAAGCAAAAGAATGCCAGCGCAGATAAAAAAGCCGAAGGATGGGGCGATGCCTGGACATGGACGGCCATTGACGCCGATACCAAGATGTGCATTTCCTACCTTGTCGGCGGTCGCACTACCGGCTGGGCAACCGATTTCATGCTGGACTGCCGAGAGCGCATCGTAGGGAACCCGCAGATCACTACGGATGCCCACAAGC
>WSSedB1CaDRAFT_10000826_pt1 | contig 12667 bp, 8 predicted proteins | sample WetSurSB1Cattail_FD_9460 | JGI IMG/M metagenome (IMG submission 9460)
CGGATTAATCCCGAGTCTTCGGGATTGCTCTAACCAACTGAGCTACTGAGGAATTTATCTGTTTCAACCTTTTCGATCACCTGGTCACGAATTAATCCCGAGTCTTCGGGATTGCTCTAACCAACTGAGCTACTGAGGAATTTATCTGTTTCAACCTTTTCGATCACCTGGTCACGGATTAATCCCGAGTCTTCGGGATTGCTCTAACCAACTGAGCTACTGAGGAATTTATCTGTTTCAACCTTTTCGATCACCTGATCACGGATTAATCCCGAGTCTTCGGGATTGCTCTAACCAACTGAGCTACTGAGGATCGTATTTTCAAAAAACGTGCTATATTTTAGCAGGCCAAAAATAAGGGCTTTTGATGAATTTAGCAATATCTTTAGAGAAAAATTTTAAAATGAAGCGAATACTGGGAATTGGGAATGCTCTTGTCGATGTTATGACGTTGATAGACAATGATAATATACTTGATATATTTTCTTTACCAAAAGGTAGTATGCAGCTTGTTGATGCTGAAAAATCAGCTATTATCAAGTCCGGAACGAGAAATTTTAAGAGAAATATGGTCTCAGGCGGCTCAGCAGCCAATACAATTCATGGACTTGCTATGTTAGGTATAAATTCAGGGTTTATCGGGTCAATTGGAAAAGATGACACGGGTGATTTTTTTGAAAATGATATGAAAAAAGCAGGCGTGAAAACTTTTTTATCCCGGCGCAATTCACAAACTGGTACTGCTGTAGCTCTTATTTCTCCGGGTTCAGAAAGAACATTTGCAACTCATCTTGGTGCGGCTGTAGAATTAGACGCAGGTGATCTGAATCCGGAAGATTTTAAAGATTATGATATTCTTTACCTCGAAGGTTATCTGATTATAAATAAGGCTCTTGTGGAAAGAACCTGCATGATCGCCAAAGACAACAACATGAAAATCGCCATAGATCTTTCAAGCTATAATGTTGTAGATGCAAAACTGTCCGATTTTAAAGAAATAATTGAAAAATATGTTGATATAGTTTTCGCCAATGAAGAGGAGGCCAAATCATTTACTGGCCTGGCTCCCATGGAGGCAATAAATATTATTTCCCGGTTATGTGAAATTGCCGTTATTAAGGTTGGAAAGGACGGTTCTCTTGTAAAAAAAGGCGACGAGTCAGTTAAAATAGGTACTATCCCTGTTCAATGCGTTGATACAACCGGTGCAGGAGATCTCTATGCCTCAGGGTTTCTTTATGGATATGCAAAAGGATTACCTCTTGAGTCGTGTGGACAGTTTGGCTCTGTTCTTGCCGGGCATGTGATTGAGATCGTCGGAGCACGGATGGATGAACATCGCTGGAAAAGGATAATGGAAATTCTGAAAGAAGAGCTTTATTAATCGTAAAACCTTTTCAAATTGTGATATTTTTAGTTTTCACAAAGTTCTCAAAGGTCTTTGAGACAGCCTCTTCTTTGTTTGTATTATCAAGATGCTATCAGCTCAATAAATATCCCTGATTACACTTATTATTCTTTGTAAGTGGAATGCTTATACTTAAGTGCTTTTATTTTTTATTCATTTCAATTTTTTCCAGGAAATCAAACTTAGTTTTATATAGTCCCGGAGATAACCTGGGTTGATCTCCAAGCTCCATAATGTCTCCTGAATTCTTATTATAAGATTTCCATTCAGGAAGTCCTTCTCCATTTGGATCACCCGTCCTGACAAAGTTAACCCAGTAAGCGTTTGTTGTTTTCTCTACTTCATAATCAACTTCACGCCAGGGTCTTTTCCAAAGATGCAGAGTGTGGAGTGCAAATGGCACTTCAGAAGTATGGAAGGCCCCATATTCTGGGAAGCCAGGTTTATCAACGGGTATATGACTAAACTGGTATAGATATGCCCTCTTTTTACTGAATTCAGCCCATAGATGAGCAGGCAGACCTGCAAATTGAAAAAGTCCTATTTCCTTAAGTGATGAGGTAATCTGTTCACTTGTATTTCCAGGGAATAATTTCAGAAACTCGTTCGCCTTGTCCCCATAATTTTGGGAAGCCTGTTCTTTGTACTTTTCTGTTGTTATCGCCTCGTTGCCCATGATTGAGCCATCACCTGTAACCCAGCCAGCCATCATTGGGACATCATTAAATTGTCCGGTCCTGAAAGCGGCAAAAACATCCATTGGAATTACAGTCCCATCTGATACCGGGCCGAAATTTCCACCTGCAGCAATAAGCTCTTCTGCTGACTTATTCCTTAGTTCTGCAATATTTGCAACCTTCATTTTTTCCATGAAAGCCTGTCCTGATTTTTCGGCTTCACTAAGATTTGTGTTCATACGACTGTTTAGTATTCCGCCGCTCTGGGCAATTGCCCCTCTGAAAAGACCCTTTGCCAAAGGGGAAGCCACCAGATCACAAACGCTCATCGACCCTGCCGATTGACCAGCTATAGTTACTTTTTGTGGATCACCTCCAAAGGCTTCGATGTTTTGTTTAACCCATTTTAATGCAGCAACCTGGTCGAGAAGGCCATAATTGCCTGACACCTTATTCTCCGATTCGTGGCTCAATTCCGGAAGTGCAAGAAAGCCCAGAACACCTACTCTGTAATTCAGACTTACGAAAATCACCCCTTTTTTCGCCATTTCTTCTCCATCATATACTGCACATGCTGCAGAGCCTGAGGAAAATCCACCTCCGTAAATCCACACAAATACCGGTAATTTTTCCTTAGCCGATCTTGCCGGCGTCCATATATTAAGATACAGACAGTCTTCGCTAAGATTGCCTGGAGGTGTTATGAATTCTTCTGTCCACATCATAAAAGGAACAGGTGTTCTTTGCATGGGGCTGGCAGAAAATTTTTCACATTTAAGAATACCTGTCCAGTTTTTAACCGGCTGAGGGGCTTTCCAGCGTAAGTCCCCTACAGGTGGAGCAGCAAACGGAATTCCTTTAAAAATACTTATATCACCACTTTTGTACCCTGAAACAATACCGTTTTCAGTTTGAATTACTGAGAGCTGGGCTGATATCTTAAGTGAACAGAAAATAACTGCCATGCAAAGCCAAAATGTGCGTTGAACTATCGGGTTTTTCATATTTGATATATTTAATTTATTGGATCTCTGGAATTCTACGAGTAAAGCTATAACCACATTAAAATTAACTAAAAATGACATACACAGCGCAGGATTATTCTGAATGTTTTTTATTTGTTTAACTTTGAAATATGAAAGGAACGCTTTCGTAACTTTTTGTAAAAATGGGAGTACGTTATTAAGAATTCATTATCAGTTTAATATAAATTAAATCTATCAAGATGATCTATAATCCTTTAAAAGAGCGTTACGAAAGTATGAACTACAGGCGCTGCGGTAAAAGCGGGATCAGATTACCTGAGATTTCACTTGGTTTGTGGCATAATTTTGGATCTGTTGACGTTTTTGAAAATTTCAGGAAGATACTCTGGAGAGCATTTGATTCAGGCATAACTCACTTTGACCTGGCAAATAATTATGGCCCGGTTCCCGGATCTGCTGAAGAAAACTTCGGAATCATTCTAAAAAAAGATTTCAGTTCATTACGTGATGAAATGATTATATCAACTAAGGCAGGCTGGGAGATGTGGCCCGGGCCTTATGGAAATTTCGGTTCAAGAAAATACCTGCTCGCAAGTCTCGATCAGAGTCTTAAGAGAATGAACCTGGAATATGTCGATATTTTCTACTCTCATAGGCCCGACCCTGAAACTCCTCTCGAAGAGACGATGGGAGCTCTGGCTCAGGCAGTTCATCAGGGAAAGGCACTGTATGCAGGCATTTCAAGTTACCCTGCTGATCTTACAAAAAAAGCGGCTGAAATTCTTAAAGAAATGCATGTTAACTGTCTGATTCATCAACCCAAATACTCTATGTTTAACCGATGGGTTGAAGATGGACTTCTCGATGTGCTAGAAGAAACCGGTATGGGTTGTATTCCTTTCTCCCCTCTGGAACAGGGACTGCTTACGGATAAGTATCTTAAAGGGATACCCGTTGATTCACGTGCTTATAAGCCTGATGGATTCCTGAAGGTTGAAGATGTGACTGAGCAAAGAATTTCGAAAGCCACGCAGCTAAATAAAATTGCTGCAGAACGTAATCAATCTCTTGCGCAGATGGCGGTCGCATGGTTACTGAAAGATCCAAGGATAACCTCAGTTCTGGTTGGTGTAAGTAAAGTTGAACAGCTTGATGATAATCTAAAAGCACTTAATAATCTAAAATTCAGTGAGGAAGAGCTGAAGAAGATAGAAATTATTCTGAAAGAAAAATGAGTAATAAATTAAAAGCAGTCTTCTTAAATCCTTTCCTTCTCTTCCTGACAGCCTGGGGGATATTAAATCTCATACAGGCCCGTTTCACCACTTTAAATAATGATGAAGCCTATTACTGGATGTATTCAAAATATCTTGCATGGGGCTATTTTGATCATCCTCCAATGATAGCATTGATGATAAAAATCGGGTATTTCTTCATCCATAACGAACTGGGGGTAAGGCTCATTGTAGTGTTAAGTCAGTTGGTTGCCATTTCAGGTATCTGGTTACTCACTGATAAGGAACAACGTAAGAAAAAAGAAAACGTATTACTGTTTTTTTTGATAATAGTGATGTTGCCTGTCAGCAATATATACGGATTTATTTCTACACCTGATGCGCCACTGATCCTGTTCTCGGTAGTTTTTCTGCTTATTTATAAACGGTTTTTACAGGAAGCCACCTGGAAGAACACCGTTTTGTTAGGAGTTTCCATGGCTTGTTTGATGTATAGCAAATATCATGGTGGCCTCTTAATAGTGCTGGTCATCCTTTCAAACCTGCCATTACTGAGAAAGTCGAAATTCTATATTGCAGGATTTCTGGCTGTGTTCTTATTTCTCCCTCATATTTTCTGGCAATATACAAACGATTTTCCTTCGTTAAAATATCACCTTGTCGACAGAGTATCAAGTTTTGATCCGCGTCATGTTCCTGAATATCTTGCAAGCCAGTTTTTCTTTCATAACCCATTTGTGATGGTTGTATTAATATGGATTATGATTAAAGTAAGGTCAAAAAATTTGTTTGATAAGGCTCTTTACTACATTGTTGCAGGATTTCTTTTATTCTTTTTCGCTTCAAGTTTCCGTTATCGCGTTGAACCGCAATGGACTGCCCTGATAAGCATTCCCATTATAATTATTTTGTTTAATAATGTTGAATATAAACCCTGGATAAGAGGTTATTTAAAATGGACTGCAATAATTCTTTTTCCTCTTTTTTTATTAGCGAGATTAGCGTGCATGGTTGACTTTTTGCCTTTATCTTTTTTCAAAAATGAATTTCATAAAAAGAAACAGTGGGCTTTAGATATAAGTGCACTCGCAGGCGACCGGCCGGTCGTTTTTACCAACTCATACCAGCGGCCATCTGTTTATACATTCTATACAGGGAAATTTGCCCACACTCTTGATAACCTTTCATATCGTAAAACACAATATGACTTGTGGGATTTTGAGGAAAAAGTGCATGGTAAAGAAATACTTTATGTTCCTCACTACTTCCCCGATTTTTATAAACAGAATCTGACGAAACACATTCTTACTGGTGGCGACTCAATATTTACCAGAGTTTTTAAGAATTTTCAATCACTGCAGCGTGAGTGCATCATTTTGGATAATAATCAATATACATTCAGCAAATCTGGCATAAATATAATTCATTTAAAAATTTTCAATCCATATCCTTATGTTATCGATTTCAGGAATAAAGAATTACCGGTTGTTTTTCAGATAGCTTTTATGAAGAACGGGAATATGGATGAAAAGGAAAATCTCCAGCTTCCCGACTATATCTCAAAATTGAATATCGGGGATACCATTTCAGTTGACTGCAAGTTTACTATCAACGATTTGCATCCAGGCATTTATAAGGTTGCAATTTGTTCTGAAACAGGAATCCTTTATGATACTTTTAACAGCAAGTTTAAAGAAGCAAAAATCAATGATTAAAATTCAGATAATAATTAGCTGTGAAATTCCATAATGATGTTACAATTATAGCAAGGAATTTAGCAAAATAGAATCTCAGTTTTTTTTCAAATAAATAGATTATCAGGTTATTAATAAGGAGTCCGATTAGTGATATAAGAATGAAGGTGCTGTATTCTACCAGAACCCTTGGATTATTGCTCTCAAATGTCCATAATCTATTGAACAGATAATTTGAACTGGCAGCTATTGTAAATCCGGCTGAGTTTGAAATATACCTGTTGACTTTGAGTTTCTCCTTAAGAAGAATGGTTATTGAAAAATCAACAATCATTCCTGAAAAACCGACTAAAATAAATTTAAAAAACTTTAATATCATTTAGAGCTTTTAATATTTAGGTAAAGTCCAGCCATTATGGTATTCAGGAACAATAAGTTTGTTAGCGGAACTTGTCTGAAATGATTGTTTTGTGTCATCCCATTTAACTTTCTCACCGGTACGGAAGGCTATATTGCCCATCTGGGCAACAAGAGCCACATTTCTGCCTATGTCAATACCTGCATGCAGATTCTGGGGTGTATTATTCTTGAGACATTCGAGAAAATTTTTTACATGAAGATCCAGGCCATCACCTATATTTTTCTGTACAGGAAGGCCTTCTATTCTCTGCTTTTCAGGGAACACTTCCCATCCGTTGCGATCAAGAACCAGGGTGCCATTTTCTCCAATATATGACATCCCATGAGGTCTTTTCCAGTTTCCAAGGCCTATCCCGATTGTATGTTCCCAGATCATTGTAAAATCTTTGAAATCATAAACAGCCGTCATAGTATCAGGCGTTTCCATTGCATCATCAGGGAAGGCATATTTGCCGCCTATTGCCATTACTGATGCCGGAGTACTTACTCCCATTCCGTATAGTATATAATCAATCAAATGTACTCCCCAATCGGTCATCAGTCCTCCTGCATAGTCCCAATACCAGCGGAATGTAAAGTGGAAGCGGTTTTTATTGAACGGACGTTTTGGTGCAGGTCCAAGCCACATATCATAATCTACTCCATCGGGAACTGGTGAATCAGGGACTTTAGGAACTGCCCCTTTCCAGTCTACATACGACCATGCCTTGCATGTACGGATACGACCTAGTTTTCCTGATTTCAGATATTTTATTGCATCAACAAAATGAGGCTGACTTCTTTGCCACTGACCAACCTGAACAATCTTACGGTGTTTTTGAACAGCTTTCTGCATGATATTGATCTCTGCAATGGAATTACCAACAGGTTTTTCGATATATGCATGTTTCCCGGCTTCCAGAGCATCAACAAGTATGAGACAATGCCAATGATCGGGAGTACCGTTTATAATTACATCAATATCTTTGTTTTCAAGCATATTGCGATAGTCAATATAGAGCTTTGGCTTTGGGAATCCGCGTTTTACTAACTCATCTGTCCGTATGTTAAGTACATTCCTGTCTATGTCGCATAGAGCAATACATTCAATTTCAGGGTTTTTCAGGAATGATAATAAATCGCTGAACCCCTGGCCATGAGCTCCGATAAGTCCAACATGGATCTTGTCATTAGGTGAGATGCCCAAACTGGATTTTGACAGAGTGTTAAAAGGGATAGCGCTTCCTGCAGCCAGAACAGAGGCTGTCTTGATGAAATCTCTTCGTGTTGAACTCATGATGCATTGATTTATTAAGATATGCAAGGTAATATATTAATTCAAAAAGGCCGTCCGTCCTTCGATTAAAAAATCCTTAGAATCCTTTGCTTTCAGTCAGAAGCTCAAATATATTGTTAAATTTAGAGACGCCCAATCTGGGCGTCTCTACGATATTATTATGAGATGATTTCTTTAATTAGATAGTGATGAAAATTATTTGGACGGTTTGAAAATCAGATCCACCACATCGGCTTTTTTGAACATTTCATTTGCTATTTTCCTAATGTCTTTAATCGTGAACGATTTAAGAATGTCTTCATAGTTTGCAGGGTCGTTGGAGTTGATACCATAGCTATAGTATCTGCTTAAAATACTGCTCCAATATGCGTTATGTTTTTTGTTTTCTTCCCTGGTCTTAAGAAGGTTATTTACTGCTTTATCGAGATTCACCTGGGACGGCCCCTTAATCATAATGGTATCGAGCTGGTTGTAAATTATCGTTTTCAGTTCATTGGCCCGCGCAGGATCGCAGTCAAACGTTATCATTCCTTCAGCAAGCTCCGAAGGTCTCTTCTGTTCGGAAAGTGAAACAGTGACACCATATGTTCCTCCTTTATCCTCCCTCACCTTTTCGGTATAAACTATATCGAGAATTCCCTGTAAAACTTCAAGTCCGAGAGAGTTATAGGGACTATACTTCATCCCTTCAGCAAATGAGAGAAAGATAGTTGACTTGGGTATTGTAAGCGGCAGACTGATTTCCCTGGTAATTCTCCCTTTGGGCTGTTCAACTTTTCTGTCCTCCCAGGTCTCCTTGCGTCCTGCGGCAGGAAGAGATCCTATATATTTTTCGACCATAGCCATTACAGTATCCTGTCCGATATTACCAACAATGAAGAATGTAAATTCATCGGCTCCGTCGAAACGGTCGGTATATATTTTCTTAATATCGTCGAGCGATATTTTATTTATCGATTCCTTATTAAGCAAAGGTGTCCTGGGATTATATCCTGTTGTGATCAGGGAAATACTATCACTTTTTATTTTGTTTGGATCTTTTTCCATATTTGCAAGCATACCGGCAAATCTTCCCATAAGTGCCTGATGCGCTACCTGGTCAAAACGGGGGTGAGCGAACCGTAGATATAAAAGCTGCATCATTGTTTCAAAATCCTTCGGTGTAGATGATCCGCTTATCGATTCGGCAGTTTCACTCAGCCCAAGGGTTAATGAAGCTTTTTTCCCTGCAAGCATTTTCTGTAATGTAACATTATCATAATCACCGGCACCATACATTGGGGCAATAACAGAAATAAGGTTTGCGGGAAGAACCAGATTATTGTCCAATTTGGAAATACCGCCAAAACTGAAAGCAGATAATATCACATTATCCTTCTCAAAACTTGCTCTTTTGTAAATAACTTTTGCATTGTTTGCAAGGGTCCATTCCACAGCATCAAACTGAGGAAGAGGAACTGTTTTGATTATTTCTGATCCTTTTAAGTCTTCTTTTATTAAAGATGCTCCTAAGGCTTTATCCTCATAAGGTGTAAGCTGGGAATTTTTTACCCTGGTTAAAATATCCAAAGCCTCTTGTTCTGTAAGGTGTTTAATATCAGGTCCCTCAAGGCCCTGGGCCACAATAGTCCGGTTCTCATCAAGCATAACCTCTTTGAATTTTTCAGATGTTTCCTCGGGAGTGATACCATCGATTACCTGCTTCACAAATTCATAATCAAAGTCCATGGATGTGAGAGGCTCACCTGTAAGGAAGTAGCTCTGTATGCCGGAAATATATGTGTCATTATCTATTTTATCTCTTTGTTTATACCTGTTTTCAAAATCCGACATCATTTTAGCCTTTGCCCTGTCGAGTTCCCCTTTGGTGAAACCAAATTTTCTGGCTCTTTCTGCTTCGGTATAGATTGCTTCAAGTGCTCTTGCTTCTTCATTTTTTCGTGCAGTGGCGGTTATTGAAAATGCGTCATAACCACGGGCATAGTATCCGTCGAATGTTACATAGCCACTTACGAAGGGAGGATTCTCTTTCTGTAAAAGCTCGCTGATCCTTGTATTTATCATTGAATTCATCAAAGAAATTATATGACTGTCGCGTATATATTTCAGGTTTTTGTTTTCAGCCGGAACAGCTTTATGAAGTACAACAACCGAAACAGATGTTTGAGGTGCTTCTTTATCCTGAGCAAGAACATAGTTTGTCTCCTTATGGTATGGTACTTCAACGTAGTTCCTGACAGCAGGATTGACAGGTTCAGGAATAGTTGAGAATAGTGTCTTTATTTTCTTTTCCACTTCATCAACATTGATATCGCCAACAATTGCAATTGCCTGAAGGTCGGGACGATACCATTTATGATAATAATCTCTTAAAGTGTTATATGAAAAGTTCTTTATTACATCGATGTTTCCGATGATATCTCTTTCGGCATATTTAGATCCTTTTAAAATCACCGGGATTACTTCAAAAATCATCCTTCTGTTTGCATTCTTGCTGGTTCTCCATTCCTCACTGATAACACCACGTTCAAGATCGATCTCCTTATCAGAAAGAGTCAGATAATGAGACCAGTCGTTTAATATAAGCAGACATGAGTCAACCAGGCCAGTAGGTCCAACAGGAACGTCACTAAGGTTATATACTGTCTCATCGAAACCTGTAAAGGCATTAATATTGGTACCGAATGCAACTCCGTGTTTCTCGAGGCTGCTTATAATCTCTTTACCGGGAAAATGTTCCGTACCGTTAAATGCCATATGTTCAAGAAAATGAGCCAGTCCGTTCTGGTCATCGTTTTCCAGAATAGCTCCGACATTCTGAATTATATAAAAACTGGCTCTCTTATCAGGTTCCTTGTTGTACCTGATAAAGTAAGTCAAGCCGTTACTAAGTTTCCCGGTTCTGATACCGGGATCCATAGGAGCCGGTTTTGACAGATCAATCTGGGCCTGAAGGGGAATAGAAATTAAGAAGAATGAAATAAAGATTAGTAAAAATTTAAATGTTTTCATTTTACCGGTTGAGTTTTATTGATTGACAGAATATTTAGCACTATCATCAGCATTGCAGCCTGCTGAAATATATAAATAATCAATTAAGGAATATATCTTAAGCACTTTTTAAAATAGTCCGTGAAGCTCAGCGTTGATTTTATCGATTACTTCACTCAGATGGTCCCTGTTATTAGGAAAATTATAGTGGTCAGCTTCTATTATAAGTACTTTGCCAAGATTGTATGTTTCCATCCAGGCTTCATATCTTTCATTTAATCTTTTAAGGTAATCGATACGTATGGAACTTTCATATTCCCGTCCCCGTTTCTGGATCTGATTTACTAGTGTAGGAACAGAAGCTCTCAGATAAAGCAAGAGGTCAGGAGGCTTTACAAGCGAACTCATCATTTTAAAGAGTGAAGAGTAATTATCAAAGTCCCGCGTAGACATCAGTCCCATCGAATGAAGATTTGGAGCAAATATATATGCATCTTCATAGATTGTCCTGTCCTGAATTATGGTTTTATCAGATTTCCTGATTTCGAGAATCTGGCTGAAACGGGAATTCAAAAAATAGATCTGCAGGTTGAATGACCAGCGTTGCATATCTTCATAAAAGTCATTAAGGTATGGATTGTCATCGACATCCTCATAATGAGCAACCCATCCGTATTGTTTTGCAAGGAGCCCTGCCAGTGTTGTTTTGCCCGATCCGATATTTCCAGCTATAGCTATATGCATAAGTAAGACTCTTTATATTACAGTTGATAAAATTAGTAAAAATTGATTTAGGTACTACAGTTTTTTAAAATAAGTATCTGGAATGGCTGGAGCATATTAAAATTCCGAAATTATTCAATGATTTTTAATTTAAGGTACTCAGATAACCCGCGTCCTACATAGTTTATTCACGTTTTATGTAAGCTATACTATATAGATCTTCGATGTATTCTCGTGAATTGGAAAGCCGGGGTACTTTATTCTGTCCACCTAATTTGTTTTTGTTTTTTAACCATTTATTAAATGTTCCTCGCGGAACAGATCTTACTATGGGTAAAACAAGGTTGAGGTCCTTAAATCGTTTGGCCTCATAATCAGAGTTTAATGATTTAAGTGTGTCGTCGAGAACAATAATAAACATGTTAAGATCAGATGGAGCTTTTTCAAATTCAATGATCCATTCGTGTGATCCTTTTGATACAGTGTTCATAAAGACAGGACCGGCGCTATATTCTTCAATTACTGCATTTGTAGCTTTGCATGCCGATTCAAGAGCTTTATCTGCATTATCAATAATCACCTCTTCTCCAAAAACATTAATAAAATGTTTAGTGCGTCCGGTTATCCTGAAACGGAATGGATCAAGACAGGTAAACATTATTGTATCGCCCATCATATATCGCCATAGTCCGCCATTAGTTGATATTATAATTGCATAATTAACGTCTTTTTCTACTTCTGCCAGAGTCAGAGCGGGAGGATCTTTTGTGTCAATCTTATCAACCGGGATAAATTCATAAAAAATACCATAATCGAGCATAAGGAGCATATCACTTTTCAGAGGATCATCCTGTATACCGAAAAATCCTTCAGAAGCATTATATGTTTCCATATAATTCATCTGATCACCAACTATGAGCTTTTTATATTGTTCGCGATAGGGTGTAAAACTAATTCCTCCATGGAAAAAGACTTCGAGATTGGGCCAGACATCGAGAAGGTTACTTTTTCCTGTTGAAACCAGTATCTGTTTTATTAAAACGAGATACCATGACGGGACACCTGAAATGCTTGTTACATTTTCATTAACAGTCGATTTTGTTATAAGATCAAGCTTTTCTTCAAAATCTTCCAAAAGGGCTATCTTATGTTTCGGAGTTCTGATAATATCTACCCAGAATGGAGCATTTTCGATAAGAATCGCTGAGAGATCTCCATATAATGAATCATTACTGAACTGATTCATTCTATGGCTTC